>Ga0116227_10012803_pt1 | contig 13493 bp, 11 predicted proteins | sample S1TSphgellanicum_FD_89693 | JGI IMG/M metagenome (GOLD analysis project Ga0116227, IMG submission 89693) | Host-associated microbial communities from peat moss isolated from Minnesota, USA - S1T2_Fb - Sphagnum magellanicum MG | ecosystem: Host-associated > Plants > Peat moss > Unclassified...
AAAATTATAAATGATTTTTTAATTTTTTTTAAAAAAATTAATTTAAATTAATATAAAAAATTTGAGAATATTTTTTTTTTTTTTTTTTTTTTTCAATTCAGATTTTAGAAAACTATCGAAGCACATAAAAAAATCATCTTGCATATAAAACATTATGCACATTTTCAATTATTATTTTTAAAGTTGGTTTTCAATAGATGGTTTTCACAAATTTGATAATCATTGTTTTCTTAGGTGGTTATTTCAACCTCATTACCATAACTAAATTTTTAATATTTTTTATTTTTTGAAACAACCTAAGAAGCTTTTAGAAGAAGCAACTTAGCCTAAAAATCTAGCTTGAAACTCTAAAATCCTCTAAATTTAGTCCTACTCATAGATTAGCCCTTTAGAATTTTTTACCTTGAATGACTACCCTTCAAATTTTGAATCCGAAGTTGAAACTAGGACTTAGAATCCTAGCTTGAAAATTATTAGTAATTACTTTCAAGCAAGGCATTAATTTTCACCCCTAGAATACCCATTAGAGTTTAGACCTATTTAGTTGAGAACTACCATTGGGTTGCTTTTATTGCATTAAGCAAATTTCAATTTTTTGAGTTTCTTTAAATAAGGCAATTCTCAAATGGCTAGTTCTCACTTGAATGGGAACTCAAGGGGCAATTTTCAATCCTTCAGTTTTCATGGTGAAAATTAGCTTGAAAACTTCACTGCTTCTCACCTCAAATTTGATAATTGCACAACGTTGGTGAAAACTATCTTTGTTGGATATAGCTTTATTTCTAATGATTACATGTTGTGGTTAATATTTTTCTTTTTCAATTTTGTAATGTTGCTCTTGAGTGGCAATGGTCCACAAGTATATTTGGCCAATTTTGGTGGTATTAGAAATATAAAAATATAAAATCCTAAACACCCTTTCATATTATTAGGCAATTGTGGTAACTTTTGGGTTTTTTTGGTTTTTTTAATTTTGGGAAAATGTTTTTTAAAAGAACAGGAATTTGAAATAGATCTTTTTTTAATATTTTTTCACAAAATGGCAAAAAAACACCCCAAAAGTTCACTAGTTGTAGCATCCACTCAAGAACCAAATGATCATATGCCATGATGTTGTCTTTCAAGAAGAAAAGACACCTAAACATGCATGCAAACAACATACCTAAATCTATTGAACATTTACATGTTGCTTTACAATATGATTGTCATGCAACAATATTACTATTACAACCGACACAAGCAACGTAAAACAACCCATGTATGATTGTAAAGGAGGTATCAACCCAATCTAATAGTAGTTTTCAATTATATCTGGGTTGTAGAAGTGGTATCAACTCAACCAAATATGATGTGAAAAGGTATCAATTGATCCTCTGATCATTGATAATTTCCAAGATATTCATCTTGAATTGTATGCAAAAATCAAACATAATGCACATCTTGATGATGGTTTTCATAACTAATGAGTTAAAGGGCTACTCCACAAGCTTGCCAATTATTATATTCAAGGTGCACCATCTTTTGGATGCCTCATTGAAACTAAAGACATACATGTTGAACCAAACACTTGTACTAAATATGTGTTTTAGCCCACAACAAAAACAATGGAAAGTAGCAATGCAAAATGAATATAAATCTTTTTTGCAAAACAAAACTTGTACTTTGATAGATATGCCAAGAAATCAAAAGGTCATCCAATGTAAATGGGTTTTTCAAATGAAAACTCTTGCATAAAGAGAGATCTCCAAGGCTAGGGTTGTAGCTCAAGGCTACTTCCAAACATATGGTATATTGACTAGGATTATATTTTCTCACTAATGGTCAAGTATGTGTCTTAGCCATAGACATTACTGAGGATCTTGACATCATTCAATTTGACATTAAAACAATTTTCCTCTATGTTGATTTGCATGAAGAGATAGCATGAAGAGATATAGTACATGTGCCACCTTAAAGGGTTAATTGTTACTAAGAAAGGAGGAAAATTATATTTACTCCACACAAGAGTTTTTATGGGCTTAAACAAGCTAATTAATAGTGGAACATGAAATTTAATGATTTCTTGGTGTCTTATCAAATAGATGTTCATTATTTAATTGGATTTGGGATAAATGTTTCAATTTGATGAAAATTTAGAATACATTGATTTATTTTTAAATTTTGATTAATCATAATCTATCAAATATCTTATCTAAAAATACATTTGAAATATATAATGTTCACCTAACTTCAAACCTAATTGTTGTTTATCTTTATTATATTAAAGTCCTTGAAATTTTATAATTAAGTTACCATAAATTCAACGAATGGCATGATGGTTTCATAATTATACTTAAAAAGGTTTCAAATATATATTATCTTGCACTTTTATTATAAACATAAAATTGGATTTCTCAAAGATTATTTTCTACTCATTTTTTTAAAACTTCAATTTGGTTTCTTTTTAGAGTTGTGCTTGTGGGTATAGGTAAATAGTTATATGGTAACCAATAACTTCAAGTGCGGTTATGATATAATGGATGGCAATGGCAAATGTAAAAATGAAAGCCTTATTTGTCAAAATTCATCTTTATTAATTAATTAAATTGTCAAAGTATTGTTTTGAATTCATTTCCAAAATTACATATTTTTAAATAATGTTGCATGATTCTACTTCCACATGAACATGATTAATTGTTATGAAGGTTTTCATGTTAATCATGATAACAAAAAATCAATCAATAATGAAGGTCATTTTATATGACACAATTTTGTGTTGCTTGAATAAAGGTCATGTTATGTGGTGACATTCTAATGAAAATTTTGGTACCAATGATAAATAAAATTTTATGCATGGTCACATAATAATTTAAGGCATGGAACATAACACATTAAATTATGTGACTTTATGTTGCAATTTTGAATAAGAAATCACCATGATAGAAATTCAAACTCATACTTAATAAATCATTAGGTTGATAATTGGTTATTCAAGTTGAAAAAAATTGCAATACATTTTTTTAAATGTTTCTATTACAACTAACCAAGCATGTTAGTATGATCTCTAGAATATAACAAATAGTTGTTATGTGTGTCACTAAATATTGGTAGTACTTTACATATGTCAATTCAATTTGAAAATGAACATTTTGGGTTGGATTTAGTCAGATAAACCAAATTGAAATAATAATATTGTTTTATTTTTTAAGCATTAACGCAAATATGGGACTCAAATTACCTAGGCTTGGGGAATTTTTTGGCCTCCCGTAAAACAACAAATTCATTCCACATCTTGAACCATAAAAATTTGTGTTCAGCTGAAACGTAGGAATAGGTGAACATCTAGAGTTTTTTTGTTAGCATTTTCGACTCTAAGTTCATATCATAATGCACATGTATCTCCCTCGAAATTTGCACCTAAAAAAGGATCACATATTGGCAAGTGCTTGTAAAAGGCCGAGTAATGATCCTTCTTCACTTGCTCCATAACTCTCTCCATCTATTCCCAGAGCTTAGGTGGTGAACGGTCTTAAGCATTGGGGAATTCTTCAAAATATAATTTGATTGCGACATCCTTAATTACAAAAATTTCTCGTTGTAAGAATAATGAAAAACAAAGATGAACAAGTTGAAAATAGAAGAAAAGAAGAGTCTTGGGGGGAATCTAAAATATGTCATACCTTATACATATATTCAAAAAAAACTTTTGATGTCAGAGAATGGCATGTCTTGTGGGACTTGGACTAACATTTTTTGTAAACCTCTACTAACAACACCTCCTTGAACTATTCCAAGGGGATAATCCCAATCGATTCAATTATGAAGAATTCATGAACAAGGCCGGGTTTTTATGTGGTCTAGCTCCACTGACCTATAGAGATATAGAGAGTAATGAAAACATAATCATTTCAATCTAACTTAATGCAAAAAAAAAAAAAAAAAAAAAGGTTCAAGAACATACTTGTTGAGCTCCATCATGGCAATGAGAAGTTCAATAAGCCCATGAGAGGTGTCAAGGACAATTTAATCAATAGAGATGTGCCAAGAAAGCCCATCATTGTGTAGACAATTAATGTAAGGCAACCAAACTTACAACCTATGATTCCCATCCCACACAAAAAACATGTGCCTAGAGAGAAACTTCAAGTAAAGATTAGCAAGCAAGAATGACTCAAATCTCTCATTCTTAGACATCTAATGTCAACTCCAAGAAGACATGTGTTGTCTTGGAATTCCTCCTACCCCTTCCAATTGAAAGGTGAAACATAAAAAACTTTCTCCCCATCTCAATAACTAGTTTGGAACATTTGTTCCATCTTGAGGACTTTGATCTTGGGTGTAGGATGAACAACTGGCATGGATATCATCTGACACAAAGGAATAATCATCTAGGCTTTATTCTTCGGCACCATCTTGTACTTGTCAAGGACTTCAAAGCTATTGAACTTGGTCTAGTTTTGAACAGCTTGAATAGTCCTATCAAAGGACATGGAGTCTGAATATCGCAACACTTGGGAAATCTTCAAAAAAATTTAAAATGTTACAAATGAAAGCAATTTAGAATTTTACAAACAAAAGGGTACCCAATGCACCTAATATTTTAGGCATCTCCATAATCCTTATGACGAAAATAATTCTACAAGATATGTCCTGCAAAAGTAAACACAAGAAAGTTCATCATTCTTTCCTAAAAAAAGAATTAAGCTCAAAAGGTCAAGTTGAGGAAAAAAAAGAACTAAACATCCAAGGTTCTCTTTGGGTTTTAGATCGTTCCTTAAGCTCTTTTTGAGCTTCTTTCAGTGCCAAGAGACACTTTGCAAGGAAAAAAAAAACCAAACTCTAGCTCAGCTCCTTTTCTTTTGTTCTATCCAAGTTTCTCTTAACATCGAAAGAAGCTTGGATAAAGAAAAAAACGTTGAGATTGGGTAAGGCTCCAAATTTGGAGTTGGGCCCAAGCTCAACATATTATGTTTGCTCCATCTAACCTTCTCATAACACCAATTGAAACTTGGATGGAGAAAAAAATTGAGCTTTAGTTAGAAGTTGAGTTTTTTTTTTTGAAAATGGAGCTGAACTTGGGCCAAGTTCCATCTTTGGAGTCAAGCCCAAGCTTGATTCCTTTTCTCAAAATTATTTTGGCCGATCCAACATTGCCTTAAAATCTGAACTTGAGCTTGGATTTTTCTGAACATAAAAACTTGGAAACAAAGCAAGGTTGGAGTTCCAAGTTCTTACCTTGAAACTTTTGTTCTCCTCTTGAGGTGTGTTGAAATTTCCTAGGGTCTCTGAGCCTTTTCCTTTTTCCTACACAAATAAATCAAGAAAAATGACAATTCTAAAAATGAATACTTACATACATGTGTGGACTTAAGCCCTAACTCTCTACTTGGTGAAACCCTAAGAAAAGGCAAACAATTTGTTTCTAGAAAATTATATTTTATTAAATTCAGAATTAAAAACTAAAGTGGGGTTTCCAAACATTCAATTAACAATTTTTTTATCAAAACAAGAGTTTTTAAACGGTTTATGTTTTGACTGATTATTTAAATCAAAACTAAACTATGGAGGAAACTAAAGAACTAATTGAGAGAATGCTTGAGAAATTGAAAAAATTTCAATTGCACTTTGAATTAATCGAATTGAGTTTTACAAATACTAAGTTGTTTGAAATTATCCAACCTTCACAAATGCAACCATAAATTGATGTATGAACATTGTTAAACTGATCTATGAAGAAACCTAAACCCTAAAATCTAAACACATTTTTTATTAAACAAAAGTTTTTAAAAAAAACCCAATTGTACTAACATTTATTGAAGGATAAGGACTTTTGTCTTGTGTGCTATTACTGTCATCCCTTGAATCTTTGCCATAGCCTATCTCTACCTCCTTTGATGACAATAATCCATAGGTTAGAACTCATGAAATCTTCTTAGTTAATGTACTTTCATTCACACTACAATGCATTTGGGCCTATAATACAAAAAATCTTACCTCTAATGATTCCTCCCTCCCTTGAGAGAAATCAAACTCCTTTCTTCTTCCTAATACTTCTATATCCTTCATAGTTGCATAAAAAATGTATGAAAAGATATGAGAGTTTGTTAAAATACAACATAACACATTTCCATTCCACTCTAAGAAAAGACATAACACCTCTTGTCTAGAAACTTGAAGGTGTGTCTCTTAGTTTTCCTCGATGCCATTGTTAGCTTTTGTTGTCTCACTTTGATATGAGTCCACTTATTACCACATCTTCTTCTACTCCTGTGTTGGGCTATGGTCGAAAGTTCACTAGAGCTTTCTACATTTGCAAAACGTTTCATCTACGTCCATTTTGTGCCTTTTATACTTTCTTCTTTGAAGGATGTTGTCATTTCCCTATTATGCCCATGACTATTCAACTAATGTACACCTAACAATTATCAATTCAAATTGATTTTCTATGTGTCAAGACAACTCATTATTCGATGTGTTTATTGGGTCTAATGCCAATCATTAAATGGATTATGTAATAGTTATTAACAGTTTGTTATCATCCTTATTTATAACAAATTTTGTCCCCTAATGTAATTATGACAATTTAGTATTATTTCGTTGTTGTTTAGTTACATTACAAACATTTGGTAATGGATCCTTCAGACATAAAGATGAAATTCCAAAACTCAATCAACTACATTTCCATCTTACTCATCAAGATAACAGTTGTGAAGAATTATTGCATGTCAAATTACACTATTAAGATGATAAAATGTTTTTAACTACTAACCTAAGAAATGTTTTTCTGAAAATGTTTAATGAATTTTTAGACTTACCTTCACCTTATTTGTTTCATGTTTATAGTAACCCCCACAAATTTATGAACATATTTCTAAGTATATGAGAAATCTTAATTGGTCATACTCAGTCATTTTTGTTTTTTTTTTGTATTTGTTATTGTAATAAATATGCTTCTAGCAGCATCTTTTATCCATATGTTATTATTTTAGTTTTCCTCTCGTTATGAACATTCGTGCATCTAACCCACTTACCGAAAAATATTTTGTTTTTTTTAAAATGAAAGGTGATATTTAATAATTTCCTTTTTATATAACCATGGGTCTAAAAATTAAAGTGCAATTGTATGATGGATACATATTATAAAATTCTGATATTTTGACATTTGGCACAAAAATTGAATTTAATCCTTCCTAGGCTTACCCTTCCTTTTTGGCTAAATCATTCTACATCATGCCTAAGTTTGTTGCCTGTATCTCTTCAAATGCCTTGTGATAATTTTACATCATAAATCATTTTCTTGACCATTTAACCCATTTCATTTTTTAAAAATGTCATTCTTGATTTAAGTGTCCTCCTTTAAATTTTGTTTCATGTAAAGAATTATTTGGTCTCCCTCGAATAATAGTTCTTATTGGACTTTTAAAATAACTACTTCTTTACATGAAGTTCCATTGAGGCTATATCCATATTTTGTCCCTACCCTTACTATCCTAAATGTGCCCCTCATTTTCATTTGTTTTTAGATTAACTTCAACATACCCCTCTTCGTTTCTTTGAATATTTTACAAAGCAATGAAGCTCAAAAGTACATCAACCATTAATCCTATTCTTGGAGGTTTTCACTACCACTGAGCATACTTTATTTTATTTGATGGATTAGAGTGGGCTAAACGTGTAAAAAAAGGATTATTATAACATTCTTCGATTGTACTCATAATGACAATAACTATATCTTCTCATTCAACTATCCCAGAATTCATTATACCTAAATATTTCCATATTTATATGTTTGAACATTTGTTCTGGAAATTATGTCATGGCTAGTCAACTCTTACACAATTATTTAACAACTTCTAAGAAAATCACTAATGTATTTGGAAGGTGGATTGTTTTGTATAATCATGTTGTCAAAATGTTCCCTAGGGTAGATACTGTAAGGTTTTAAGATCCCAAGCGTGGAAGATGTAACCAAATCAGATATCTGAAAATGAAAGAATTATTTTGTAACGGAGAAAATTATTTCATTAAACATTTGTCATGCCCGTACATGGCCTCATACATGATGGCCAGTTACGAACATGCCCATGTGCGTTTTTAGGGTTAATGTACGGTCTTAGGTGACTGTACGTTATTAAGTACTTAGGGTTTCAGTTTGTTGGCAGCTGTATAAAAGGCCAAGCCCTTCCTTTTTCTTTTTAGTTTTTCTAGAATTCTTTTGTTAAGAGAATTTCCTCCATAATCAAATAGGATTTCTAGATGCTCACGATGACCATTGCACGGCCACTGTCTACATACATTACATGTTCTTCTTTCTTTGCAATTCAATTCTCTCTTTCTTTCAATTCTAGAAAAACTCCATTTTCTTTTGCTTCATGTTGAAAGCGGCAAATTTTTTGTGCCTTTGAGTTCTTGAGTTGTTGCTACTAATGTTGCTACTAATGTTGCTGCTGCAAGAGGAAACATAAGTTGTTACTAGTGTTGATGTTGGTGTTGTTGGAGAGAGCTTGCGTTGTTACATTTCTACTAACTAATAAAGTAGGTTTCAACCTCCTCCCCACTCCTTTTCTCTTTCTCTTTCTTTTGCATAGAAACAAAAAATTGAAGACTCTTGAAGTTACCATTTAAATAAAATAAAATAAAATAAAATAAGATTTTAGCTTCGGCGACCAACATTGCTATAGAGTAGCATAGCGCTGCCCACCATCGTTGTCAAATAGTGTTACCATGAGTTGCAGCGCCACCGCGAGCTCCAGCGTCGTCGCAAGCTGCAACACCACGAACCTGTAATGTCACAAGCTATAGCGCCATGAACTGCACCACCGTGAATTGCAGCGTTACAAGTTTGCAACGTTGCGAGCTTGCAATGCTACAGCACCACATTGCCATTGGCCATCGCTACGAAGCTCATGGGCGTTCTGCGATGCCATGACCTCCGATGTCACATTGCATTTTCATCCGTTCACGAACTTTTGTCCGTCTAGGGACATTCGTCAAACTTTTGTCTGTCCAAGGACGTTCGTTGGACTACATCCATTGGACTGTTGTCCTGCGTCCTAATGTCCTAACATCCTATGTTTTTTATCGTCATGTTATCTTACATTCTGCCATCCTGCCATCTGCATCTTACGTTTTGTTGTCTTGCCATTTCATTCGATGTCCGTTCATCACTATTCATTCCCATCAACGCATCGTATTCTTCAAACCGTACGTTGTGTTAGAACTTTGTAGGTAGTTTTTTGTATTGTTACAAAATTTTGGGGCATGGGACAACACCATGTCTTGAGATGTTGAGAGCACTACTGCTCAGTTAGAGCCCAAGTATCAGCTACGAAGTAACACACAATCCTTTGAGCTGATTTCTTTAAGTTCACGATCTTCATAATGGTACCATTAAGCATCTACAACACCACTATCATCAAGTACAACTCATATTAGGAATTCAGGTTTAGGTTACATTACATCAATGGTCCATCAAAGTTCGTTTGGAGGGGCTCATTAGTGGGGTACACCTGTTGTCGCATCGGCTTTCACACCATCACCATATATTCCATTGTAAGCCGTTACCTCTACACCCATATACACCATGGAAGTCAACAGTTCCTCTAGGAGAATTGAAAAATTCAACAGAAGGCCAGGTACTCTTTTTTTGAAAGAGTTCAACGCAACTTTCTCAATTGTGGTCTGTGAATTGGAGCTCAAGTATGGCACTAATTACATCGAGACGTTCGCATTCAAACAACTGGCCCGTTATGTGCACTATGAGGCATTAGATGTTTACAAATAACATTCTCCAAGATTTTGGGTGTCACCTAGATCCCCAATCCAACATATGTCATAGCCATAGCCACCACCTCTCAAACTGCACTTCAAGCTACCATCGCACATCATGGGACTATGCCTAATAATCCAGATCCAATACCTACTTCAATAAACGTTTCTCCTCAACAATTCATTGTTGTTGTCGCAAACATTCCTCCCACCATCGATGCACAACCTTTTGCTAATCCAATGGGGGAATTTTTTCGAGTTCCTAAACTGGAATTTTTGGTTAAAAGTTCTGAAAAAATTTCTATAGCTTGCCATTTTCTTTCGGCAGAAGTATGAAACCCTCAAGATTTTTTACATGAGGCTTCTCAAACTTAAAGAGGATACTCAAATCTGGAAGCTGTCCATTAATATTTTCGTTCATTAGAAGGTACTCCGACACTCCATGCACAAGTCTTGTAATGGGCTTTTACAGAATTTGGAAACTCGTACACTTTGCTAGATGTGTACAACAATTTTGAAAAGTTGGAACTGGCTCATGCACACTATGAGGCTAATAATATGAGGCCTCCTTCACGTTCAAGGCCTGAACCTCCACTAGTTGTGCCAACCAAATCATCACATTCTTCTTCAAGGGCTAAAACAGTGCATTCAGTTACACCCATCCTACCTTCTTGCAACTATTATGGCAATCTTGTTCACAAAGCAAGTGAGTGCAACATTCCTTCCGAGGATCTCTTTTGTGATTACTATGGGAAAGAGGGACATCAGGAAATTGTTTTTTTTGCCAAATTCCTAGAAAGGAAGCAATTCCGATTACCACAACAAAATCTACTAACATCTTTCACTGTCCCTCAACCAAAAGCCAAGACACCTCAACCTTTCACTTCGGCTTTGCCCACCAAAGGTAATTCCAATGAGAATGCGAAAAAGAAAGAGCATAATGCTAACAAGAGGGAGGTGCTTCAAACGCATGCAATTCAACTTCAGACTCTACAAAATGAACTCGAATCATTAAGGGCCCAACTTGCTACTCTAAAAGGCAAATCCTCCCAACTAGCTAGTCATGCCCAACCTATACAAGGTTCAAGATCACAGGAACGACCTCTTAGGTTGTTCTATGGCCTCCCACACATGCCATGGCTAGGGAATATGTTTTTTCCAGTGCACACAATTGTAGTCTCACTACTTTTTTTTGCTACTTTACTACTTCCGATGTCGTGGCACAAGAGGCTAATGTGGCACCCAAAGTTTCTACCACTAGGCAGGTAATTCAGACTGATGGACTTGCATCTGGTTCAAGTCGTATTACTAGGGTTAGAGGAGCTTAAGCAATCACGCCACAATCTTTTCATCCTCTCAACATGGAAAGAGAACGCGCTTTGTTGGCAAGGGGGGAGGAGACTACTACACCACAAGTTGTTAAGGCATCAAATTCCCATGTCCCAGGAGTACATGTACATTAAGAAAACACACAAGTTTCCATTGATTAGCTTATGGAATGCCAACTTCAAATGCGTGAAATGGCGCAAAAACTTGTGAGTACACCATTGTTTTGTTTTCAAGATTTGAATCTAAGCACCAGGGACATAATTGCAATACTAGAAGATACCTTAAACACTACATCACGTCTTCTACCAATCCTTAATCCACATGTTACAGAGGTCCCATCTAACACCTTGGAGAAACATTTGATTAACTCATGTGTTGCAGATGGCGTTCGTAATCTGATGACATGCTCCTAAGTTCCTAGTTAGACCCAAGGCGAGTCTAAGTTACTCAAACAACAAAATTGTGAGGAACTCGGGGCACACTCCCAGCTTTCAGCACTAAAAGGGGTAGAGGGGCGTGCTGAAGTTTCGGCATAGGACTAGGAAGAATGACAAACTTTAATTATTTACTCGAACCTACATCAAACCAACTAATAAGTTGGTTAGTTTATTTTCTTGAGCACCCTTAGTGTTAGGACAAGCCATAGGCAACTTTGGACTCACAAGACTCACCACGGCCCTGACTCGAAAGAAGCCACCACCTTCCCCCATATAGTATTCTCTGCATCTCTCTATGGCACCTACGTCCAAATGGCTTTTTGTCCCAGGACTCCTAAGGAGGAGTCCCAAAACTGTCCCGGTTTGAATTCCTAGGACTTTGCAAAGTCATAACTTTTTGCTTAGACCTCCGATTGGGATGAGGTCTAAAGCAAACTTGTAGCTCTCCTCGATAACATTCCAATAGTGTATTGCACTCCACCTGCACGCATTAGGGTCAGGTCGATTTTCGACTTTTAGTGGTCAGAAGTTAAACTGCCAATTTGATTCCCAACCCTTCTTTATGCCATAATGTGCACTGCAGATGTCCAAATGGCCCATGCAAGCTCATTTTCAACATCTATATTTTGATAACTTTTCAATGATATAAAAAACGCCGTAATGCGAGGTGTTTTGACCCATGCGATCGAACTTTGAAGTTTTGGGAGTCCCAAAGGACTCCCAAGTCCCAATTTCGAAAGTGTGAGTTTCATCCTCACACTCTCTCAAAATAGGGTTGCGACATCTAATCACTAGTTCTAATATGGTTAAATTAATGGACTTTCCTACTTTTGATTCTACACTCACATACTAGAAGGGAATTAAGAACACCTCACTTGTGGATTTGTTACTTAGCAAAGGTGTTGTGGATAGCTATTTTCTCCACAAAGTCTCTCAGTCATTTCCAAAGGTGGTGCTTAATGAGAGAATTTCCATCGCCATTGGAGTTGCCATTGTCGACAATATTGGGTCAACAATCCAAGTGGGAGGACATACACCCAGAATGGTACTTCTTGATACAGGTGCCCAACCAGTGATTCTTCGAGTTCAATTCGCCAAAAAGATGGGCATGCTTGACTTTAAACTATGAAAATCTATGTGGCAGATTTGCACTATTAGTGGGAGCGTAGAGGAGGTATTTGGGAAAGCTTGGATTTGATTACACTTAACTTCAATGAAGGTATAGATCATGAACTTTGCTTATAGGTCAAATGTTTCGTCACCAATGCCACTAGTTATGATGCGCTCATTGGGCAAGAGGCCCTATTCCCACCAAACTTCACAATTGACAATTGGTTCGAGCATGCGTACTACTAAGTGGATTGGGAGATGATGGCCACCACCTAAGATACATACCCCTTGATTTACATGGGAACCATAGTCCTATGGTTCACCATTCACTACAACAACAGGGGGCTATTTTGCGATCCACATATCATCGCAAACAACAAAGAAAAAAGTTTCCGAAAACCCGCATTTGCGAACCATAACTCCTCGCAAATTGTTAAGCCTTTGTGATACCATAACATTCGCGCATGTACAATCGCAAGTCCTTCACAACTCCCGAACTTGATACAATCGCAAAACCTTTACGATTATAACTGCTTCTATATCTTGTTTGCGATTAACATTACATCGAAAACTATTTGCAACAAACCCATCGCCGCAAAGACTTAGCAAATCGACTCAAAAGTCTATCGGTTTCCGAAATAAGGTCTATCACAAACCCTTAGCGGCATTTTGAGAATCCCAACATGTTTGCGTTAGATCCTATATCGGAAACCGATAGGTTTTTAAGATCTCACGCAAACTTTTTGGGATTCTCATAATGCCATTAAAAGTTTGCGAAATCTATGATTTCGCAAACGTGTTCTAGAATGATTTTACCCCCAAGAGTGTAGCGATGTCTGTGACATGGTATTATTGGTCTTTTGGCTTTTG
>Ga0116227_10012804_pt1 | contig 13492 bp, 13 predicted proteins | sample S1TSphgellanicum_FD_89693 | JGI IMG/M metagenome (GOLD analysis project Ga0116227, IMG submission 89693) | Host-associated microbial communities from peat moss isolated from Minnesota, USA - S1T2_Fb - Sphagnum magellanicum MG | ecosystem: Host-associated > Plants > Peat moss > Unclassified...
CTTGCACCTGTGACATCAAAATCATGCATATATAATATAACAAGATGTTATAGCCATAGATAAGCAGATACAAATTGTGACATTGCAGCTTAATCTAGTACAGAACCAGAAATCGATCTGCACACTCACATTTTGATCACCCATGGATGACAGGGATCATTTAATGTATTCACAAATTAAAATTGAAAAATTACAAAAACAATTGTATGTAATTCTCAAACTAAAGACATGTGAAGAAGACCCATGAAATGAAACATAGATCATAAAATAATCAAAGCATTGAAAGAGATACAAATGGAATAATGTGCACATTTGTGTGTCTGGATGATTACAATAATCACAACCACCCATTTGGAAATGAAGAAAGATAACAAACTGAGAGTTGGAATCTGACCTTTTCTGCTTTCTAGGCAAAAGAATTATGTTGAGAGAGGTAGAGAGAGCAAGCAAAACAAAGGAACAATAGAATTCCACATAATTCTAGGAAGAAGAGAAGTGGTTTGTTGTTATTCCCATCTAATTAAACTAACCACTATGTCCCCAGTCCTGGACATCCAACTGCAGCAGTTGAAACCTGCACTGGTTTTTTTAGTGTACCTGGACAGTGGGATATACCTATTGCTCTCAAAAAGGGCCATTAAAGAAATATGATTGACTTTGATTGGTAAGTCACAAGGATGGCTACAGTATTTTGTCGGGTTCAAACAAAAATCATGAGTGATAATGGAACCATGTAAACCACAGTTAGGTAATCTTGAATCTGAATTTTTAAAAATAGCCTAGAGAATACAATTAGGTCTCCAGCTGTCACCCACACATTGGTTCCAAATTCCAGCCAAAATCATGCACGGATGTGAATTTTCTCCGCTCTGGGCTAATGATGAAGCAAAAAGATTCTTGTGGCTATAGCAAGGTAGTTTCCTGCTGCACAAGAGGAGAGGAATTTGTAAGCCAGGTGCAAAAACTTGACAACCCACAAAACTACTACACATTCAAGTGGCAGAAAACAGGAAAGAATTGCATCAAATCTGTTGTGTTCACTATTATTACTATGGTAAAATTACAGAGATTCTAAGCTAAATGCCGCCTGTCTGAGATGTTCTAATTTTACAAGCTCTATATACTGAGTGTGCAAAAATTGGAGCACATGATGCCAGTTACTGAACAAAAGATCCTGATTTTTTCTCCTTCTTTGCAAAATTGTCAGATATCTCCATCATTGATCCACTTGGATTCACCAAATCCATATCCTCTCCACATTCTGCAATGCAAGAGAACTTTAGAATGCCACCACAGAAATGCCAGACTGGCCTTCGAATCCCAATCAAGATGCACTACAAAGGATAACACAAGAACAGAATTTTCCTGGATCAGCTACAGCAGCTACAGCACCTTATGCAGCCAGGGGATCACAGACAATAGAAGCCTACCTTGAGCAAGCTTCCGTTTCCTAGACCAGATGGCAGCCTTGAACCCTCGCCTTTCTCCCCTGGCAGCATCAATAAACTCTTCAGCCATGATTTCATCAAGTTCCCTATCTGACATTTCTAGCAGTGTAGCCACTGTATACTTGCTGGAGGCCAGCTTTTTAGCAAAATCACGAGCTGTCTCTTCTTCCAGGAAGTTGTGAAGCAATGCCTCAATGTTGTCCTCCAAGGAACCTGCCATGAGGTCCTGATCCAAACTGTCTTGTAGATTCACCACTCTCGTCAACTTCTTTTTAAGATACACGCTTGGAGAAAGAGCTGCACATATCCATCAGCAAAAGAACCCATACTCTTCAAAAACCTCTTATGAGACCCTACTAACCAAAAAAGCATAACCACTCTAAAAATAACATAGGGTTTTTTTATATGATCTTATTGATGTCAGAACCAGTGATCTTGCTTCCAAGTCACCAGATGAATTTCCAATTCACAGTCAAACTAGCGAGGACAAACAGGACCCTGACAAGAAACTTTCCCAAGGGAAAAGTCAAACCTTGTAGCCAAAGAAAAACAAGAGTTAAACAAAAGAGATGCAAAAATCCAACAAGTAAATCAGTCTGCCCTTTGATGTTAGCAAAAGAATATCACAAAACAGAATATTTATGAAAAGAAAGATACAGACACATAGGTAACAAAAAGCAAGCACAGCCACGACAGTGACAAAGATAGAGAAATTGCCACACCTCCAAAGTAGGGAGTATGGACAACACTTGGGGGTCGACCTGGAGGAGGGGAGCAGAGGAAGCGAGCCTCCCTTCGAGCAGATCCAACCCGTGACTGTTTAGGACTGCCCCCAATCAGATCATCTAACATATCAAACCATGGCCATTTGCAGGGAATATTACCAGCCAGTTTATCTTTCTCCTGCAAAGCATTTCACAATAAGAAGAAGCATCAGCTAATCCATTCCTAATGCATATCACACTAGAAACTACAAAGCACATGCAATCAATTTGATCTGATCAACAGAGAGAGGTCAATTGCCCAGTAATCCTCAGTGCCAAAGAAAACAATGACAGATCATTCAAAGATGATGCAACTCTCTGCTCACTAAAATATATCCATGTGAAAAACTTGGAAGACCATGTGCATACCTGACGATAGCGTTTCTTCAAGCTGTCCACCTTCATGCGACATTGCTCCTGTGTCTTGGGGGCCTTTTCATCATTCCTGCATGTTGCATTGACTATCTTTGAGACTTCTGCCCAGTCTTTGCTGCGGAAGTTGCTGCGGTCCAAGGCATGGAACTTGTCCCTGTTTTGAATTAGGGTTTCACATTGAGTGATGACACTAAACATTTGTTGTTTTCCTCTTCTCCCTGACAACAACAAAATCCAGTACTCCAAAACCTTGAGCAGAGTATGAAAAAACACAAAAGAACCCTCAAAAACTCCTCTGCAAAACTCAGTGTTTCTTCACCTCCTTTCTACAATTCTCTACAGAACTTCAGAACCAGAACAAACCCTAACATAGAGAGAAAACCCTCCTCTCTTTTCCCTCCTCTCTTCTCTCCTGTTCTCAGCTCCATTACAGGAATCAAAAACTTCATTCCTATATAGTGACTCGCAATCATCAGCCACCACCGACTATAATTGTTGTTGTCGTTGTTGTTCCAGCCATATGAAAAGCATCCTCACTGATGATTCTCATAGTTTGCTTGCTTACGATCGAACCAAAGAAAAAACCGCAGAGAGGGAGGATAACAAAAACAAAAACATCGCCGTTGTTGTTGTTGTTGTTGTTGTTGTTGCTTTGTTTATACCTGAAAGCAGCGATCAAGACAGAGGTTGCGGTTTCGCTCCACTCGGTGGCCGGTTCTCGGCCCAAGACAGGCTTATTATGCGGGCTCTCGATCTTGCCCAACACCGGCTCCTCCTCGAACTCAGAATCGTGGTGAAGTTGCTGCTGCTCCTCGTGGCTTTCTAACTCGCCCGCTATCTGATGCTGCAGGTGGTGATGACGATGGTCGTGGACGGCGTCTGCTGTTGCTACCAGATCTCGGCCATCGCTCGCAGCCTCACAGCTTTCGTCCTCCATCGCTGCGTCCGGCGCTCCGTCTCGTCTCCTCCCCCGCCCGCTCGCTCGCTCGCGCGCGCGCGCGCTCGACGTCCGTCCGTCCGTCCGCGACCGTCTGTCTGCCCGGCCGTCCCTCGTCTTCTCTCCGTCGGTGCTGCCCGAAATGGACGACCAGCGACGAGGAACTGCCAGGGGTGGGGAGGGACGGGGACGCGGAAGTTGACTGACTGAGACCACTTTTCGGTCATGACTAGTGTGGCAGCCAAAAACAACACTAAAGTGGTCATTTAATTAAATGCTTCCTAAATCATTTTAAATGCTTCTTGGTTTTGACTTTTGACATAACATGTGACCTGCCTCTTAATTAATTAATGTAGTACCTTGACAACTTCAACAACATGTATGTCCAATAATTAATTAATTAATTAATTAATTAATCAATTTTCAAATTTTCATTTCAACAAATAAAATTATTCTCAAGCATTCAATATTTCCCTTCAATTTTATTTTTCAAGTTGGGAAAAAAAAATTCTTTTTAAATTCAACATTTCTGAAAAATAATATAATTAATATCAAAACTACCCAAGGTACTATGGTACTCTAGGTTGTTTTCAAATATTTATTTTTGTGTCGCTTTTTAAGTGAGTGGGTAATGCCTACTATGTAACAACACGTAGTAGGTAGGTAACAACTAGTTGTAGCTATTGTTATAATGTTCAAATGTTCATGCATAAATGACACAAATTACATAAAAACTTGGCCATCTTTCACAAGAGGAAGATATCAAAATGTCCATCTTTCACAATGCCAACGAGTCTACACATAAGAATTCAAACTCCATAGAAATCATGTACTTGAATTCACATGCATTAACCTTGATTCAAACATTGTTTCGAAGTTTCATCAAAAGCCATCTTTGATCCAAATGTTTTTTTTTTAATAAAGGGAGTCGGTTATATATTCATCAACTAAAACTTAACATGCATACAAATTACATTATTTAATGTTTTTCACCATGATTAACATTAGTTGCAAGTTCAATTATTATGTCATTTGTAAATCTCACTCCATTTCAATTTGTTGTTCATTTGTCATATTGAGTTATGTCTTAGTTCAATGTCATGTTCGTGACATTAACTAAGCATGGTATGGATTGAAATTGTTGTTATCAACCTTGTTCATTTTTTAATTGCATAATTGAAAATACTTAAGTTGTTTTGGAGTATTTCTTCTTGGCTTTTACTCCTTTGTTGTTGAATTTCAATATCCATAGCGGGAATCCCATCAATTGTTGTTACAAGTGATTGTTAGTTTCTTGATATGGTTTCCACCAAGTTTTTTTTTAATTGCATTTGACTTTCAATGCACATTACATGCAATATTGCTTGAATATTTCATTGAAAGTATTGGGTAGTGAAAGAGTGGTGTCATTTGAATGTGAAATGTAATGAAAAGAAGTTGGGAACTTTTAAATGGGATGTGAAATTCAATGGAGTTCACATCTATTCTCCAACAATTGGAGCTCAATGTTACCAACCATGTTCTTCCAACATATGAGTACATGGGTCATAAATTGGACACTAGCAAATGGACCATCCATGGAATCTTACGAATGACATGAATAATTGAGTATTCATCATTTTTTTTAATAGTCTTTGTGAACATTGTTATGATTCATGTTGATGTGGTCATACTCATGTTTGGTGGTGTTATTACATTTTTGGGTGAAAGCACACTACATGTGAACCCCATATATTTATTTATTTCCTACCATTTTTACACTTTGTAGCCCGCAAATTTTGCATGGACATATTTTTACAATTTTCGCATGAATTTTATTGAAATTTTGTGATATTGAAAGTTTGTGATGGAAATCCTAAACATTGGATGAACATTGTCATTATATTATCACCATGTTGTATAAAACACCACAAACATTCCTATTTTATTTCATCCATACAAAGAAAGTCCTTTGTCACAAACAACTCTTGAACCCCTAACATATTTGGACCACATGGACTGGGTGGTATTAAATTCAACCAAGGTGCATCATCACTTTCATTTCATACATAATCATCATAAATGTCCATCAAAAGGATGAGGTTCTTTGTGCAATAAAAATTTCCAATGTGAACTTTTATGATGTGGAAGAAGAGATAATTTTTTATCATGATCTACCATCATTTATTCAAAAGTGACCAAAAAGTTGAATCCAACTTCATCATGTTTGTATGTTGGATACCCATTTACATCACTTTCATTCAAACAGAATACATGAAAATGATGGGAGTTGGAATACAACCATAATCCATGTGATATGTTAACATGGCAATTGTTAATTAGCACACACTTTGCCAAGTCATTCATGTAATCATTGTGAACAACATATCTGACTAAGGGGGTTTTAATTCAAATGTGGGCAAGATATGTCAAAGCATGCAAACATGTGATAATAAGTTAATAAATCCCCCTTTACATAGACATCCATCATGCACATCGGATAGTCTCAACTAATTCAAAATTAATTAGAAAAGAGATGGTTATCTTTTTTAACATTTATTTTGGCCTTTTTGGTCAAACAACTATGATATGTGTTGTACATAGTTTACTTTTACATATATTGTTGGCTTTCAATTTAGAAATAAAATTAGAGGCTTAATTTAAACATGAATTTTTTTTTTAAAAATTACAAGCCATGGAGCGAATATATGTATTTTTTTATGTTTGAACTTGTCTATTGAAAAATTTGAATGTATTAAAATAAATGGTGTGAGGTGAAACATCCATTGAATGGAGAAGTTGAGACTTTTGTAAAAGGTTGTTAATAGTGATGATGGACTTGGAAATAGGTGGAAAATTATTGATAGCAAACATATTATTGTTATGGTCTTTGTTTGTGTGTTTGAACATTTGGGGTGAAAGGTAGAATCAAACAAAGATTGTTGAATCCTTTATGTAAATTTTTTAAAAAAAAACCTTGAAGAAAAATGAAATCATTTTTGAGCATAATGAAGATTGTGTGAGATTGTAAAATGTATATGTTTTGGGGAGTAATGATAAAACTACCATAATATTTTTTTAGGTTTGACATTTAAATGTTGAATAATTATTTTAGTTTCGAAGGGGGGATAGAAAAAATAGATAAAATTTTTGACTTCATGTGCCAAAGTATTGTTTGGAAGGTATTATGTGAAGGAATGTTTTTCAACCCTATATTTTAATATGCGCATATTTAAACCATGTTGAATAAATTATAATATTTTGTTTGTATCAAAATTTGATATCTTAAATTTTATTTAAATATTTAGTTTTCATACTTGAAATTAAAAAGAGTGATGAAGATGTAATTGGAGATGATAAAATCATGAGGTAAAACTACTAGTTTTTTGATATGTCATAGGTACATAGTTTATCCTCCAACTAGATAATTGGGAGGTGGCAAAACAGAAACCCATCTAAATTGTGAGTTACTTCATAATGATTCAACTATCAATGGTGTGGAAGGATTTTTCATTTCACATTCTTGCATCTTCACGATGTAAACCTCTATTTAAACATAGTAAATCCATGTGGACGATTTAGCTGATACTTATTAGTTTAACCTATAGACCTCACCTAGGTTATATACCAAAATAACCTAGGAAGGCATAAAAAACTAATCTACATAAGCCTAGGTAGCTTAGAATTTTAACTTAAGCCTAAGTAGGTAAATAAAGCTAAGGAGGGAAGTAGGTAGGTGGATGGGTGTGTAACTAGGTAAATAGGATCTCATTTAGTTTGTGAACACAAGCCTTTTTCATTAGCTCATATAAGTGCTACTCACATTTAAAATATTTTTCATTCATGTATTATGTGTAACTTTTTCATGTACATGTATAGTTTACAAATTTCAACTTATTGACAAAGAACATGGGATATATTTAGTGAAACAAAAACATGTAACATTTTCCCAAATCATCTTTTGTCCTAACTGCGATCATTATTGTCCTTTTCATACTTTGTCCAAATTTTAAAAATTAAACCTTGCTCTTAAATATTTTTTCAAATTGTATACATTTACAAATATCTAAAACACCAAATATCAAGTAATTTGATTAAAAATGCATTTGAATCTTGCTATTTGATACATTTTGTACAACAATGATGTCTTTTAAAACATTTTTTTTAAATTTCATAAAACTTTATAAATAATCTTATTCATATCAACATTTATTTTTTTGGAAAATAGTTCATTGCTAATAATAACATTAAATTCAAGATTATGTTTCCCCACATGTTTAACAAAGATTTAATCAATAAAACATGTATAAAAGTTGTATTATATTTACATATAATTATTTAATTGAAAATATTTTCCATAATATTTAATAAATAATGATATTTCAACATTTAACATATATTTAGTTAATAAAATTTTAACAACTTTTTTAAATATTTATTTTCAATTATTTAATTACCTCAATTAATTTAAATTCATAATATGCAATGTATTCAACATATTGTTTTTATTTGTATAACATATATTACCATTATATAAAATACCAACTTAAGTAAATTCCATAATTATTAACAATTTATGGATATATTACTTTAATATTGTTATTACATTAAAAATTATGACTATAAGTTTTTTTTGTTTTGAAGGGACTTTCCATGGTATAATCTATTAAATGAGATTTATTACACACTACAACATTTTTTCTCAATAAAATGACCAATTTTTTATTAATTAATGAAGATAAGATATTCATTTAAAATTAAATTATAATTAAATATTTACTTGTTATTTATTTCTTTTTCCCCTATCTTGCTATGTTTTGGGGAATAATCAAACATTTCTATTTGAGTAGCCACAATTTTAATTTTTCATTTTGATGGTCAATTTTTTCAATTAACTCAAGAGGACTAATCAAATAGGTTTGACCAATTTCAAATTTTCTATATTACTTAGTCATGTAGTCACCAAAATTACAACTAGCTAGGCAAATATTATTTCATGTTTTACTACATGACTAAAAATGGGCATAGTTAGTCATAAATCTTTTAGTCATTTATACCATGTTTTGGCATAGTGAACCAATGCTTGAAATCTTGTGTATATATATATATATATATATATATATATATATATAAATTCTCATATTGAATATTAACACATACCATATATTATTTATATCTTGGCTTTTAGAATAAACATAATTTTATTATAAAATTAATTAAATTGTAATTTTTACCTAACAACCAATATATGGGGGCTTAGTTTTTACTCACATATTTTGTAAATTCAAAGAAGAGTGTTCCCCCCCCCCCCCTTCCTTGCCGCCCTTGTCTACTTTTCAAAATCCACTTCAATAGTAAAAATTAAAAAAATCATTTATGGAATTTTGACAATAAATATTGGCAGTTTCTTTGTACTTTCAACTTCAACAAAATGTGACATTTTACAAAAACAAAATATTGCTTCTTTTTGCAAAAATGAAGAAAGGTAACATTCAACCAAAATTGTAGGATCAAAAGATCTTGAAAATTGTTAATACTTGTATGTTGGATTGGCCTAAAGCAACAAACTACCAATTAACTTATATTTTGCCCTCCCTTGATGTTATTTTGTGTCCATGGCCTTGTTCCTCTTTTTATTTTTTTCTCAATGCTATTAATTCAAAATTACATACTCTTTAATTTTCACCTTTACCTTGACAATGGATTTAGTTGCCTCCACTTGAGAAAGTTACGTTTTTCAATTCATATCATTCTTTTTTTACTCTTATTAAAAAACTTATTTCTTCAACTTTGCCCACATTCACCTAATGCAAAACATCACATTTACAACCCTTAAACCCTAATCACTATGAAAGAGAAGAAAGCTAGGTGATGTGATACAAAATTTAGGCACAAGAATGATAATTTCCTTAAAATTTGGAATTTCAAATAGGTGATTTCTAGAAATTTTAACAATTAAAAAATAATTTAAGTACTACGTTGAACCTAAAAAGATATCATGATCTTTGATCCATGCCCATGTTGTTTGGTGCATTTGCAATATATTTCATTACTTTTGACTTGCATTATTGATATTGTATTTACAATTGAAGTTTGGGGTTCATTGATTTTGATGAAGGTCAAAAGAAATCTAATTTCACTTTGCTGAATTCCCTAACAATTGAACATGTCACCTATTCAATAAAGGTAATTGTATAGCACTCTAGGATACCCAATATTTTCATAAACCGCTAGCAAACTTAACATATTTATTGAATTTATATGTTGAAATACTGAAATATATAAATGGAGGCTACCATACCCCATTTTTGTTATGAAAAGAACCAATTATTTCAATAAGGTATGTCAATCATCAATGATAGGTATGGTAATGTTAGAGATCATAATCAAATGTGTACACATAAAGTAAGGTTATTTGAAAATAAAGTGGTGGTTGGATTAAGCATGGGTATCAATTTATAAGCATGGATATCATGGGTATCATGGGTATCAATTTACAATCATGGGTATCTTGGGTTATGCATTAAGGTTGCTAGCCTCACATCATCAAAAGGATGTCCTATTTGCCAAATGTTCCATACAATTGTCTTGTTAAAAACTATGGATTGGAATGGGTTGATATGGCTATTTGGAGGCAATACATGCTTGAAATTGTGGAGGAGTAAGGGAGGAACTTTTTTGTGGTGAAGAAAAAAATAACTAGGAAAAAAAATTTATTTTGTTGAAAGAATTTATTTTGCATTTGGGATTTTGAAGGTTGAAGTCATGCATAGGGGGGAGGGTTGTTGTGAATATACATGTTGTTTTAGTAGGAATAAACTTGGTTGGTTTGTTATGCATGTTTGGTTCATTTGAAAAATTTGATGATGTACATTTTTAAAATTAAGTGTTAATGTAACTTTGTATGACTTAATAATGAAAGGAAGGGGTGGGATAATGGGAATTCAAAGGAGGCCATAAATTAAAAAAGAGTGGTTAAAACTTATGCTTGTAAAATGAAACATCTATTTTTTATTTTTTTTTGCTAATGGAGATAAAAGATGCAAAGTTTAGTATTATTGTAATAAACTCAAAAAAGATCTTCAAGTTGATTATTGAAATTTAATAATATTTGTAAACTCAATATCTCAAGACTTACTTTATGGTTGTTTTCATTTATTTTGATAGGTATAATGAAAACTAACCAATATATTGGATGTTTGCACTTGTACATAAGATTTAACACAAGAGGCAATCCACTCCATGAAAAATAGATAGACATTTCCTTAGACCTTGGAATAACCTTACAAATAATATTTATATTTTGGAGTGACATTACCAAATGTAAAAAGACTCTTAGTACAAATAAATAATTATGCCAATTAAGAATGGTCCAAATACATTACAAGAATATCAATCAATGTTTTAAGTGAAACCTTTAATGTTTACGAATCTTATGAGTGGCAAATCAAACATGGAGAGTGTGCATGTGAGGGATTACAAAGGTAACTTCATTGCTTCATGTCACCAAGAGATCTCTTAATAACTCCTCTTTTGCTTATGCTAGATATGTTTATGGTTTGTGTAGAGTTCATTGACATCACCATCATTCCTACATAGTTTGTAATATTGATCCGCTATCAATTAGGTATTGTCAACATTGTCACCTATTCTTTTTCCAATAGATTCGCAAAATGGTATACATTTTGAACAAACTACAATCTATTTGTCTATAATCTCAAGAGTATCTAATACCTATAGATATTGCAAATAGACGACTACACAACAATAGATAACATAGTTACACTATTGTAACAAATTGTCCATCAATATGCTACGGGAGCTAAAATTGTTGCAAAATTATTGCAATGGAATACATAAGTTTCTTGAACCACCATGTGTAATAAATGGATTTGATAGTATCACGGATTGATTAGGCACAAACTTTTTTTCCCATATAACAATTCTATTGACTTGAGTTTCATATAGGTTAAAGTTGTACATATCATAGTTTCATATGAGAACCCATCCTATTTAAGTCCTTGGAGGCTACATTAAATATTTGTAATGCAAATGATGACTAATTCCTATCATGTTTACCTATTATATACCTAAGTTTGGAAAAAAAATAATTAGGTATTTAAAAGGGATTATTGATAAATAAAAAAAAGATGGGTAACTTGTACTTGTATACATGAGAGGATACATGTTTGAATAATAGAGTATTTTAAATTCTATATAGATTCTCTCATATACCCAAATCTAACTTAGATGGAATTTGTTTGGGTAAGAAAAAAAATCTTTATCCAAAATAGTAGTCAAAAAAATCTCTTCTTTTTCTTTCCTCCATTATTTCCTTCTTGTTTTTTTTGAATTTTCCTGATCTGTCCCTTTCCTCCTTGTGTTTTCAAATTTTCTTGATCTTGTCCCGTCATAAAATCTTTCCATGGGAACATGGGAACATGGGAACATAGCAGGATCTCCCCCACTGCATAACTTGCTAAGGATCTTCTGCTGGAGGAGATCCCTCAAAATACAAAGAGAAATAAAAAGAGAGGTTTTTCCATATACTTAACCCAAGTTGTGAGTAGTTGGTCTTTTGGGTGTCCGACTTCTAGGAATTGGAATTGAGTTCAAACCCAATCTGGTTCTGGAATCGGAATCAAACTTGGACCCAGTTCTGGAACCAAAATCGAATTTTCAAAAATAAAATTCTTTTTGAAGAAAAAATGTCTAGAACTGGGGGTTAACCGGTAGGTGACCACTGGTTTCAGACCAAGTTACCTGGAACTGGAACTGGGTCTGATTTCAAGAACTGGAACCTGAATTTAAGTTTTTTTCAAGAACCACACTAGAACCAGAACCTTCAATTTTTTTTAAAGAACTGGAACCAGAGGTTCTTCATAAAAGTCAAGAATCGCCCAACACAAAAATTTACATCCTAAAACCTTAAACCCTAAACTTAACTCTAAAACTGTTTGAAGTTTCAACCATTTAAAAAAAAGTTGCCAAACTTGATATTTTAAATAACTAATTAATTAATTAGGCCAAAAGTGCAGATTATCAGTAGCAGGTATGGTACCAGGGTTTTACTTTTTACCCAATTTTTTAATTTAAAATAGTAAATTTTACACAAGAAAAAGACATATATAATTTTTAATTATCATTTTTGAGGTAGAAAAATCAACAAAAAAATTCCCAAGAATAGAGAGGACTTGGGTTGACCGATGCCCACACTGGTACCATGGTAAACCCCCTCTCCCCCCCCAGCCCCTCCCAAAATCCAGTTAAATTGCTTCTAAGTATTACAAATATCCTATTCTTAGACTAAATCAGGGTCACTGAGTTCAAATCCTGTTTTGGGCTTAACAAGATCACTAAGAGCATCTCCACTAGTGCTCAGTATGTCAATCCGGATAATAAAATTAAATGTCTAAGTTTAGCTGTTTTTTTGTTTTAGCAACCCCACCAATAAAACTGTAACTGGAACTGCATATCCGTGGGAACTATTAATAGCAAACCGCCTGGACCAATACTGAGTCGCAGTCACGTCCAATTTATTACACTCTTTTTTGGAGGTGCACAGCTGTGTTGCGCCTTTTACCAGCCAAGGCAAGCTGCACGAATTTGGTGCAGAAAATACAATTTCCAGAGCTAAACCGGCACATTGTGACTTTCTCCCAATAAATTTTACTGTTTGGAGTCATAGACTGAGCACTGGTGGAGATGCTATAAGAGGCCTCACTCAGAAAAGTGAAGGTACAAGTGTGGGTGCTGGTTCCCCTTTGTCAGCTCAAGCTCAGAAAATCCTATACATTAAAGGACGTCGGGATGAGAAATGAAGCCGCCCCTGAACCCGCGCGTCCCGTCATCCGTCCCGCCATCCCTCCTCTGTCCATCCGTCCGGTCGTCCATGCGGATGGACACCCTGGAAGCTCCGAGGTTGCCGGCTGCACACCATCCCTCTGCTGAGTCTGACACTGCAGCTTTCTGCCCACCAAGAATGGGAA
>Ga0116227_10012805_pt1 | contig 13492 bp, 10 predicted proteins | sample S1TSphgellanicum_FD_89693 | JGI IMG/M metagenome (GOLD analysis project Ga0116227, IMG submission 89693) | Host-associated microbial communities from peat moss isolated from Minnesota, USA - S1T2_Fb - Sphagnum magellanicum MG | ecosystem: Host-associated > Plants > Peat moss > Unclassified...
CAATTGTTGTTAACAACATTATATATGTAGTTTGTGAAAAATGAGAACACTTTCAAAATAAATTATTATTAAAAACAACCCCAATGTCATCTATGATAATAGGTTGTTTGAAGGAAGTTAATTAAGGTGCTTAAAACTGAATTTTAATTTATTTCAAACTCATTGTCATCAATGACAATAGGTAGTTTAAAAATATCTAAAGCATTTAAAACCCATCATTGTCAATAACACTAGTTAGATTTGATGAAAGTTGTGCCACCCTCAAAGAAGAATGAAAAAAAGGCCCCCAATTTTTGTCTATGACACTTATAAATAGGTTTGAGGGAAGTTATGGCACCTTGGATAAGGAAAAAAAAACCCCATTGTCATCAACAATACTAGGTCAGTTTTTTCGAAAAAAATAAATTAAAATGTTTTTGAAAAAAAACCAACCATGGGTTGGATGCTAACATGATAATAGTAATATAACTAAGATATATTGAAAATAATGGCATTTTTAACCATAGTCATCAAATATATTTATAATGGAATTTATATTATATTATTCAACAAATGTTATATCATATAAAATTAAATTATGTTTCATGAAGCTCTAGTTAATTTAAACTAAGGAGGAAAAAATTCATTGATAAGAATTTAATGAAAAAATAAAACATTCATCCATAATTTTTATGGAAGTTTTATGTATTAAAAACATGTAAATTCAATTTTTTTTCATTCATTCATTAGATGAATGAAAAAAATCATTCATTCATAATGGGGATGAATGTTTACATTCATCCCCATGTTTGCTTCTAGGTTTACATGCATAACATTCATTTTGTGGTTAAATTCTTGGGTTTTATTTACATATGTGTATAGGGGAAAAAGGTATTTTACCAACCCAAGTTCCAATTATAGTCTCTAGGCTCAAGCTCTAGGTTCATGCAACAACTTGCCTCAAAAATTAGGATAAGGATAATTGTATACAAGGAATATATGTGTAAATTATCACATACATGTATTGGGGGCAATTGTGGCAATTTGGATTAATTCAATGTTTGCAATTTCCATGAAGATTTGTCAAAATTTAATCATACTATTGTTTCAAATGCTACTGCAAGCCCATGGTGGGACAATGTGGAATATTGTGATCCATGTCTTCTATATATGCATTGTCTAGGTCTTGAATCTTAAACAAGATTGCATTTTATTGATGTAATTCACAAAGGTTACAACTATTGAATGTTTGCCATAATTTATATAGGTACATTATAATGTCAAGGATTGTAGGGCAATTGCCAAGTGTACAAATGCAAGGCATAATTGATGCCCAAGCATTATTTGAGGTTCAAGAACATGAAGCAAATCGACATGGTCTAACAAGTTATCAATCTTTGTGTACTCGTTACCATGGCGAAAGATCACAACCTCATAACACAATTAGAAAACACTTACAATTGCATGGGCGTAACCCATTTTTCTTGTGGCCAATGGTGGTATGGACTTTTTCCAATTCTTGCAAATTCTAAGGATGGAATCTCTAACTTTAAATTAATAACACATAACTCAGCCAAAACAAAAATAGTTTAGTTTACATGGGATCACAACCAACAAATGTGGAATCTTGATAGTGATCAAATTTAGACAAGGTTAGATCTAGTCCATGTCTAAAAAAATTCATTAGTAATATCTAAAAGTTGGGTTTGAATTGTGGACCTTAAACAAAGAGTAATTGTTGTTGATCTTGCATTAGTTTTTGCATGGATTAATTGTTTTCATTATTGCATCTAAAGTTGTTGCCAAAGGGAATAAGATGCTAGCCACTACTTGTGAAGCCCTCAAGCTAATCAAGACAATGGTTGTGTTTTTCCAAGGTGCTTTGAAGCAATCCTAGGTTTGTCCAAAATGTGATACCAATAGATATGTGGATGGGTTAGCAAGTATCGCACGGAAAGTGCTTCAACGCTTCCTTTTGATTTCATGATTGTTACACATGTATAGGTGTAAGAGTTTGGTGGAATTGTTGATTTGACACAAGAATGGAGCAAGTTTACATGGAACTGGAAACACATAATTGAAAAATGGCCAAAATAACAACTCATGACAAGGTGAACCCATTTGAAGATTTGAGTTCTTGCCATTTTACATGGCCAACCATTTTGTTGAACTACAGTTTGTCCCTTTGGTTGATGATTAAACGTTACTTTTTTATGTTGGGATTACTCATTCTTGACAAGGAATCTATAACATCTACCAATGTGGATGTGCATTTGGAGTTTTTATTTGAGGAATTGCAGTGTTATGGGTAGGTGTTAAAACATATGATGCATACAAGGGGCACCATTCAACTTAAATGCTATGTGTATGTGGAACATACATGACTTTCTTGCTAATGGGCTATTTGTAGGATGTGTGACCAAAGGTTTGGTAGGATGCCCACCTTGTGCCCCAACTATTGAATCTTGATCTTCAAGGAAACTCAAGAAGGTTATATATTGTTATTTGCAAAACAACCATCCTTATCAGTGAGCTTGAGGTGCTTTTAATCGTGCCATAGATAATCATTAGAAGAAAACCATGTATTTTCAATTGGTCTTCCCAATTAAATTTTAGTTACAACTCACATTTGTGACTAAAATCCCCTTAGTTTCATTGGACAAATCACATGTGACATTAGTCACAAATGACAAGAAGTATTGGATGAAGGAAAAAGTCAACAAATACAAGTTCATCCTTTGAGTCCATTGTATATGTATTATCAAATGCAACTAAAATGCGACTATTTTGGTCACAATTGAAGCAAATGATATGTTGCCATGTGTCCTAATATAATTATTAGTTCGAAATAATTTGGAACATTCAATTCAAATGTTTGGATGGATGAAAACATGATCAATTATGCATTTCGTGATCCTTGTAAAAAAAATGTAAAGTAGTCATAAATTATGTTTTAACATAATAAATTTAGAAATATTATTTAATTCAACGATCACTATGAACATATTGTTTGAATTTATGTCAATGATATTATAAAATCATATGTTTAAAGTAGGTTAAAATAGATTTTTAAACAATGCAAATAAAATTTGTTTTACTTTTTGTGTTGTTTGAAAAAACAAAGTAGGCTTCAAATAGATTAATGTTTTTTATTTTTTTGGTTAATGGCCATCTAAAACTTACTTATGCACTTTCAACTTCCAAGGTAAAAGTAATAATATATCAATCTTTTGATGTAAAATTATTTTTGAACACAATTCCACCATTTAATTTCAAAAATACTTTTAATAGTACACTAAAGTTTCAAACTTTGCTTACAACATATCATAAATTCAATATTTGGCACCATGATGGTTTAACAATGAGTGAAAGGGTTTCGATTCTACTTTCTTGCATTCATGTGTAAAAATATGATTATAACTACCTAGAGCCATTTTTTGTGTATACTTGATCATGTTTTCACCCGGATGATTTTATATTATGACACGTGGCCCAATGTAAATATGCCACATGACATTTTAAAATGAATTTCATAAAAAATATTATTATTAGGTTGTAAGTACCTAGGTAGGTACGTAAGTAGGTGCCCACAAACCTAGGCTACATACCTACCTAGCTATTTGGGTAAAAACGTAGGTAGGTAGGTCCTACCTTCCTAAATTAAATATTTTATTCATATAGGTAGATACTTAGGTAGGTGGGTCAAACTAGGTACCTACCTAGCTAAAAAGATAAGTAGGTTGAGGAGGCTGGTAGTTTAAAATTGTGCATAATTTTATTTTGTTTTGGGTTAAGCCTTTTGATTGGCGCATCCCATGTGCATAAATTTTTAATGTGAAATTGGATGAACACACCCCTTGTTTATATAATGTTCAAAACAAAAATGGAGAACAAACAATATGGGATAAGTTTTGAAGTTGCAACTTATTCACTAACTAAATTGCAACTACACAACTTTCCTCATCCCTTTTGTTTTTAATTTTTAAATTTATAAACAACATAATTATTCAAATATATGGTTCACTAAATAATTAGATAATCATTAATTAATAATGATTAAAGTTAGCATATATTTAAAATATAAATTAAAAACTACAAATATTAAGTATTCATTATCAACTACTTAAATAACTAATTTTTAAAAATATTTAACTAACTAACTATTTAGTTAATTATTCACTTGTTATCAATACATAACTCATAGATAAATAAATAAATAAATAAATAAATATTTTATAATATTTGCTTACTTTTCATAATAACACATTTTGGGTTTTACAACTGGTTAATAAAACAACTTCTTTTTTTTTACTACAATTGTAACTATAAGTTCATGTTAATGATTACATAGTTGTAAAAAACATCATGATGCCAAATGGCATTATTGTTTTGTGACTATAATTGATATCACAACTTGATGGCTTTTACCCAAATATCAAATTTTCATAAATTTATTTTTAATGTATTTTTAATCATCCAAAATTAGGTAATAACAAAATTCCATTCATTCTTGCAACTTTTGGTGAATAATAACTTATGGTCATGTGATGTTGATGTGGCATGCCACATGGCAACGATATTAACTAGTAGTCACAACACCTCATGACTTCTAACACAAACTTCACATCATGATTCATGTCATTGATTTGATGAATTAATTTCATTTATTAGTTAGTTGAAATATTATTGCCCTTTGTAATTAATAACAACTCAATCTTCCATGTGATGATGATGTGGCATGCCATTGTTTTTGTGTACCATGAGGTTTTGAAGTTATGAATTCACATACATGTGTATGTGTATTAAACAATCTATTGTTAATTATAATTATGACTACAATATTAATAATCATTTTGAAAAAGGTGACATAACTCCTTGATTTTTTAACTACTTGACACATTAGCTTAGGTTAACATACCTATTAAATTGACCTATGTATATAAGCTACTTAATAAAACCTACTTTGTAATATAGGCTAACTTGTAAGTTAACTACATTCAGTATGTTTAAATACACCTAGAATATGTTAGTCTATTAATAGGTTAACCTAAGTAGGCTTGCCTAGGTTCCTAGCATTAGGTTTTTTGCCAAGTCAACCTAGGTAACCTCATTACAAGATATTTTATCAAGTTTGTAACCACTTCAAGTTTGTGCAACTAAATACAACTATATGTGACTAGATGCGACATAATTATCCTAGGTTTTTTTAAGCCTAAGAATGCCTAGGTTAACCTAGGTTAGGTTAGTATATAGTAAAGGTTTACAAACTAGTTCATCTTAAGTCAACCTAAGGAGGTTTAAGTCTAGGCTAGGTTGGTAGGTAGTAGGTAGGTTGACCTAATTCAACCTAGGGTGGCCAAGGTTAATTCAAGGTTAAAATTTTTGAGCTTAATAATTTTATGTTAACTATATATTGATATGAAAAATGTGGTAGTGCAATGGATGAAGACTTGAACCCCAAATTAAAGGTGAGGGGTTCAAGTCCTCACTCTTGCAACCTATGATATTTGAGCCACTTAGCTTAGGTTAAATAGCTTAATCTAAGTTTCTTAGGCTAGGAGTTTGACATTTGTTTTTAAGCTAGGCCACCTAACCTAGGTTGCCTAACACAAGTAACTAACTTAGCTAGGTTGACTTTTGGCTAAATGAAGTAAGCTAGGTTACACTAAGTTGATTTTGGTTACACTAGCTACATGGGCTAAACTAAATTGTTTTTTAATCATGTGCAATGACTCATAATGTGCTTATAAATTTTTGACACATGTCATCCATCCATCAAAGTGTCTTTTGTAAAATTTAGTCGAATAAAACGATTAAATTAAAATGACATGCACTTTACACATCATACCAAGATCATCAATAACATGGAATTTCAATATTAAGCCAAAATTTTAAAAATCCTAATCGATAAAATGATTGGGCTCTATAATTAAACGAATGAAATGACATGGGTTTAACAACTCATGAGTGATTAATTGCATACGTCTTTCACTAAGATGCAATCACAAAACCCAATTATAAAACTCAAGATGTGTTGTTGTCTTTTAAAATATAATCGAATTATAAATAATATGATTAATGTAAAAATAATTTAATTACCATAATAACAAAATATAATAACAATTATAACTATTTATTGTCAGATTATAAATAATGAATTAGAAATTGTTACTAGAAAATAAATTCCTGCATGAATTATTTATTTTTAAAGTAATAGTAAATTAATTACAATAATTATTATATTATTATATCTATGATTATAAATATAATAATCTACCCAACATACATTATTATGTATGTTTAGGGTTTAGGGTTTAGGGTTTAAGGGTTAATTATTATAAAAGTGTTTATTATAAATAAATAATTATAGATTATGAATAATTATTTTTAATTAAAAATAATTCAGCATATAATATAATTAATTCTTAACTAAAGTAATTATAGTGATTTAAAAATAATGTAACAATAATTACAATAATTGATTTCTTTTACTATAAGGATGTAAATTATATAATATAAAAATCTATGTTGTAACAATAATTATTTAGTGTAACTTATAATTAATAAATATATTCATTTATATTTATTCACAAAAAAATATTTATTATGGATAAATATTTATAAGAAATAAACATTTCAATATATTATATTACAATTAGTGTAATTATGGTCATTAAATTAATTATTTTATTAAAATTATGATTATTCTAAAAACTTAATAAAACTAAAGTTATAAATTATAAATTAATTATGCAAGTATTGTAATTCTAACTTATAAATAAATTAAGAAATTTCAATTATTTTAAAATAATTTTATGTTACTATGGAATAATAATTACTAAATTTTACATTTTTATATTAACAATTACTTTAAATAAATAAATTATGAATAATACATACAATTATTTAGTGTATCAAGAAAATTTAAATACAATAATTACATCAACTTTGCTCATTATTTTAAGATTATTACAGAAATTTGAAATAAAAATATTAATTATAGGATATAAATTTCAATTATGGATATGAAATTTAATTACTATTATTAAAAATATATATATATTTTTTAAAGGTGGTTTCTATGCCCTCAAATTACACAAAATTATTTTTTATTTGCAAAATTAAACTACATATAAACATCAACATGTATGTTTTAACTTGGGTATGGGAATAAGAAAATAAAATCAAAAACATGAAGATGCTCATATTTACAAATGCACAAATTACAAAACAAATTTGGAATAAATTTAAAAGTTAGATTAGAAAAAACTCTCCCAATCTTCTTCAAATCCTTTTATTTATACTAAAATAGTGTTATTTTAATTTGAATAACCATTAGCTAATGCAATAGTTTAATAATTCAAAAATAAACTATAATGGTAATTGGTCACATGTTGATCAATATGCCTATTCCATCAACAAATCGATTAACATAATACACTTGTTACCGATTATCTTTATTAAACCTATTATTGGTTAACTTAACAAACATGTTACCTATTGGTAACAACCAGTTACTATTTACGTAAAATGAAAATTTGTGTTAACATTATCACCCCCTTGAAAACCAAATTTCGTCCTCAAAATCTAACATCAAGATTTACTTATTCTATTCTTGTAACTAACTCATCAACAATTCTTACAACTAGTTCAACAACAGATTCAATCAAAGGATTGAGTTCTGATTCCAATTTCTCAGAAATAAATGTGTCCATTAGAACTACTATTGGAGTTGTAAAAACTTCTAATGCATGTAAAACAACTTTTATCATAACAATTCTTGCACCTACTCTAATTTGAAGTATTATTAATGGTATGGTCTTGGAGTAATAGGTTTCTACAAACCTCCCTATTAGGTGCTTACAGTTATGGCAAGTGGATCAATAGGTACTATTGGCAACATAGGCAAAATACAAGGTACAATAACAGAATCAAATCCTCCTTGCATTTGTGTTAACACTTCAATAAGTAACAACTAGTTCACTTTTAATACCAACATATATCGATACTAGTTCCACAATAGTTATATGAGATACTCTAACACCTCCCTTAGTTTCAATCGATTTTGAACTTAATTGGTCATATCTATACTTTGGAAATTGTACTATGTAAGTAACTAATTTGGACAACTTGTATGTTTTTTCATCAACAAATGCAATTTTCAAGTTGTTTTGAATATGCTTTTCTATGATTTTTTGCACAATCTACCACCACTTCTTCCACTTTGGATTCATGTTCACTAATGCTTAGTTTTGAACTTTGAACTGGGCATTATCCAACAACAATTCTTCAAATTCTTTCAATTAGTTGTCCATATTCAAGGTTTAAAAAATCTTACTGGGTGATATTTACATTGCCTCCATCACACCCTTCAAATTTTGAATTTGGACTTGTAGTTCATGAATGCAATCTTCCAATTCCATGTTGATAGTTGTCAATTGCTCCTATTGTTGTTAACAAGTTTGTTCCAAAGTAACAAAAATCTTTTTGCTTGCAGGGTCTTAAGATCATTACATCCTTTGAAATGAGCATTTTCGCATGAAGTAGTATAAAAAATCATCACATTTTTCATTTTATTTCTTCATTTTCATTTTCTTCCTCATATTAGCAAGGGCCATGAATGAAAGTGCTTTAGAGAGGCTAAGATGAGAAGCAAAAGAAAAGGAGGTTGAAAGAAAAGTTGAAGCTTTTAGGAGGGAACATATTGAGAAAAAGAAAAAGAAACAAGTTCAAATAACTGGAATGATTTATGTAAAATTGCTTGCTTCATGCGTAACTATAACAGAAAAAATTATAATGTTTGAGCAAGAACAAAGAAGTAAGGAATTGGAAGAGGAATTAGAAGCAACACTAAACTTTCTAAAGAAAACCATTACTTCTACAACAAACCAATACCACAAGTTATTGTTATTTCATATTCAAAGGAAAAAGTGGAGGTTAAACCTCAACCTGTTGTCTAGGAATAGCCACAACCAGTTCTTGAATCAAGACTTGTGGAGGAGAAAGAGTTGTAGCAACCTATGAGCACTGGAAAAATATTTTTCTAAGAACTCTTTGAAGAGGGACCTATTTCCAACATTATTCTTCAACGCCCAAAATCAAGAATAAGAACTATGATGAAATGAAAAGGAAAAACACTTATAGAAGAATAGATTGAGAAACATGTTAAGAAGAAACCATTATCCAAGGCAAAGGAGAGCTAAAAGATTCTATAACAGATGAATATGAACTCCAACAAACTCAAATGGGCTAGATGAATCAGTTTGGAGAACCTATTCAACCTGCAATGGATAACACCAAAATAAGACCTGTTACAAGACTTCTTATGAATCTAAAATGCAACGACAAATGGAAGAATTCTAGGGCGAGTAGGTGGTCAAGAATTGATCAAATATTAATTCATGAGCAACTTGGAATTTCCAATGAAGGAGCAATAGATGATGTTAGTGCAACTTTTGAGGAAGCCAAAAGTACCTTAAAAAGAATTGTAGGATCACATGTTTTTGTTGAAAATGAGCAGTGGAATGTAGTGCACATGTAAGAGGAATTTCATGCAAGATTTGCAACTATTTTGCAACTTTTATATCAGAAGGAGAGGTTAATTTATTTCAACAATTGGATTGCCATTACTTCTGACCTAGCCAACAAGGGGCAACTTGTTAACTAGTGTTTTATAGTGTTAACCCAATTATTGGTTGAACTAACTCGTTGGACTAAACATTAAAAAAAGGTAGGAATTAACTCAGTTTCTAGCAAAACTAAAGTAGTTAATTGCTATTTAGGGCTTATCTTAGATATTATGTTTAGGAAGTGGTTCCTTTTATCTAAGATGCCTTCACCAAGAATAACAACTCCAAAAAAACTTGTATCACCAACCAACTAAGAATGCCAGGTTGCACAACAACGATAGGTTTCATTTGAACCTGTTACCAGGGAACAACTCTTGAAAGATGAAAGACCAGCATGTTCAACTACAACATCACCTTTACCCACACATCAATCCCATCAACTGAAAATGCATATAGAACCCCCTACACCAAGGAACAAGTTAAACCTGAACCTATTACCTCACCACCAAGAAAAAAGTCCAGGACTACTTTTGGATCACTAATTAATGATTCAAAAGAGGATGAGGAGTGAACTTGTTCAAATGAGATTGGAGATGGGGGAGGAGAAGAGTTTGATGTAACAACCATGCAAGGCAACATTGAGGAAAAACTTGAACCCAACCTAGATTAAATAATTCACAACATTCAAATTGAACCTATTAATGTATTTGCTAAACTTATAGTTTTAATTCCAAAATCTGCAATTACAGCTATAGAGTCATTCCAACATGTTTAACCTATAGTTGAACTTGTACAAATAGAAAACCCACAATTTTATAGATTTCAACTTGTCCCAATTTCTGGTCATTCCACAAAAACTCTAACATAAATTAACATGTTTTTAGAGCAAGTTGTTCAAAATGCCACAACCTGATCAGGAACATTGCAAGAACTATCAAACCTTAGTGTTGAGTTTGAGCAAATCAAGGAAAATCTATTCAAACGTTCATAGAGGAGTAGATTCAGGATAGTATGGAGTTGGCTCACTCTGATGAACAAAGTTATCAACTCATGTTACAAGCTTACCAAACTACTTTCCTTGATTTCAAATACGAACCCCCAAGTTTTGTGTTTATGGAAATTGGAACCAGTAGTAGAATTCTGGTAACACCATCTGTGGTATAACCTACTACTAAACTAGTTAGTCCATTAAGAGGTGGAACAAGTTTAGAAATCATACCCTTACCTATTCAAACTTTTATTATACTTGTTCTAGTAACCACTGTTGTTAATCAACCTATGGAAGGTAATGAAAGATCTAATAAGAAACAAGATGAACATGTTAATCCTTCATATACTATGTTGGACAATAGATTAGAGTATTTGGAATTTTTATCTATTAGTGTACCTCTAACCCCACACTAAATAGGTATAGGTTAGGAAGTTACTTTGATATCAAATGCCTCGCATGCCTCGAAGGTATACACAACATCCATAACGACCTTTAAAGACACACTTGATCAATGAAAGACTATAACGCTAACCAGTCTTTAAATCTTGAGTCAAGTTGAACTTGTGGAGGTAGTAGGTGTTAAACTTCTTGAAGAAGTCATTAATCAACTAATTACAAAAGGCTAGATCTAACCTAGACCTTTGAGCTAACATTTTGAAAACAAAATGTAGATTTCAAAAAGGGATAATGTTACCTAGATTTGGTAACATGTGACTTAATAGGTTGATAATATAAGCATGTTATAAAACCTAATAGGTGTCATAACCTGTTATTTAAACTAACTTGTAGTATTAACCTAACCAATTACTAAACCCGATAGGTAATGATTGGGTTAAAAAGATAGGTTGAGAGGTTCATCAACAAGTAATTTGTAAAACTTATATTTGATAGAATTGATAATTGGACATGTAGTTAGACAAGGTGTATTTTTTTAAAATTTTAAATTGTTAATCTAAAAACTAACTAATGACTGTTTATAATGGTTAGTTACGACTGTTGTATTTTGAATTAGCTAGTATAAAACTAGGAGGACAGACTTGTTGAGGGACTTTTGGATTTCATTCATGATTATGTGTTTCCACTTTTGAATTATGGAACATGGATCATTTTTCTTTTAGCCTATTTCTTTCAAGTTTGAACAATTTGTGTACATGTTAGTTTAGGATTTGTAGTAATTTAAATTTTATTATGTTTGTTGTATGTACCTATTACTGCCTTAGGAACCTGTTGCTGCAAAAATCCAAAGGTGCATTAACCTTAATGGGAATAGAAAAACCATGTTAACAAGATTCAAAACAAGAATTAGTTCAAATGCATAATACCCAACAATTGGTGCTGATCAAGATGGTATAATAACTTTGGGAAAATAATAACCAGGTGTTGCAAACTACCACCTTTATGTTACAAAGGTTATTTCATCAACATGTCAAACATGTGCCATGTTTTGTCCATTCAGTTGTGCGTTCAGCCTTCATTGTTGGGATGACTGTTAAGGTGTTAAAAATCAACCAAAAGTACTTGTGGTTCCCTTCTTTCCTCTTGTTTTGCTAGTATCTAATGAAGAGGTAAACTTGCCATAACCATTTGTTGAGGCTCATTACTAGGAACATCAATTGATTGAATTCCCTTGGCTTGAGAACGTGTTAGTCCTTGTGAATGAACTATTTCATAAACGAATTGCTATGGTACTTCTAACTTTAATTGCCTCCAAAGACAAACAAATTGTAATAACTATGCTTCAAAGCATTGTTTTGCTAGGAGCATATATTAATATAGAACAATGGAGTGTCAACAAGATGAAAGAACCTTATGAAATTTGTCTCCTTGCACTTATTTTTATTTTTTATTAAAGGGATAATGTCTATTACTTTAGTAATAAAAATGCCATATCCATTATGACAACTATGAAAGGGAACGTTGTAGATTAGGCAAATATCATGTTTAAACAATTGCAAAGAGAGTTGATGAGATGGACAACCTTTTAGACAAAGATGATGATGGGAACAATAAAGGTTAACCCTAAGAAAAATGTCTATCATTCAACATTGGTCATTGAGATCTTGATGTAACATTTTTTCCAATAAGCATAACCACAAATACCCCCAAAAGTTGCACCAAGTAGAGTGCAAGAAGCTTTTACATCTAGGCAAATACATTAGAGTTAAGGGAAAGACTATAACATCATCTAACTCAGATCACCATCACAAATGTAAACTAGAGATCAAAGAAGTACAAAAGACTTAAAGGAAGAGGAAGAAAAGGAGAGACCTTTAATGTCGCAACCCCACTTTGGCCAAGTGTGGGGGTGAAACCCAACATTTGGAAAAGTTGGAGGTTTGGAGTCCTCCGGGACTCCCGAATGTTCAGAGCTCAACAGCAAGGCCCAAAACACCTTGCATTGGGGTGTTCTTGGTGTCATTAGAAAGGTCTTGAAACTTAGATATCGAAAATGGCCTCGCATTGGCAATTCGGACATCTGCAGCCCAAGTTATGGGCAAAAGAAGGGCCGGGAGTCAAACTGACAATTTGACTCCCGACCACCAAAAGTCGAGAATCGACCTCTTTCCGACGTCGCCTTGAAGAGTGCAACATGGCGTTGGAAAGCTCTTGACGAGAGCTACAACATTGATTCAAGACTCGTCCCGATCCGAGTTTGGGGCGAGGAGCTATGGCCGTTCAAAGTTTTGGGAGTCCAATCGGGACACTTTCGGGATTCCATTTCGGGAGTCCCAACAAAATGTGCCATTTGGATGTAGCCTCCACGACTAGCCGCAGAGAATACTATAAGGGGGGAAGGTGGTGGCTTCCCCCGAGTCTGGGCCGTGGTGAGTCTTGTGTGTCCAAATGCCCGTGGCAAGTCCCAACACCCAAGGGTGTCCCGAATGCTAAACTAACCCGATTTGGTTGGTTTTTGGATGCAGATTCACACGAGCTAAGCTAGTCCCTCTTCCTA
>Ga0116227_10012806_pt1 | contig 13491 bp, 14 predicted proteins | sample S1TSphgellanicum_FD_89693 | JGI IMG/M metagenome (GOLD analysis project Ga0116227, IMG submission 89693) | Host-associated microbial communities from peat moss isolated from Minnesota, USA - S1T2_Fb - Sphagnum magellanicum MG | ecosystem: Host-associated > Plants > Peat moss > Unclassified...
GACCGCTTCTCGAACGCGAACTCCGGCGAGTGCACGCCAATGACGACCAGGCCCGCGTCCTTGTACTTCTGCGACCACGCGCGGACGTACGGGAGGGTCCGCAGGCAATTGATGCAGGAGTAGGTCCAGAAATCGATCAGCACGACCTTGCCGCGCAGCAGCTCCGGCGTCAGCGGCGGGGAGTTGATCCACTCGGTCGCGCCCGCCAGTGGCGGAAAGTCACCTTCCGACGCTACCGCTCGCGAACGCGGGGGCTCGCGCAAGGCGGTCGGAAGCAGTGCCCCGGCAAGATCCAGGCGGGCCGGCGTGTCGATCTCCACAGTGGGTGGAGGGGGTGTCTGGACTTTCTGCAAGAGTGCTTCCTCAAGGGCTGATGTGGTTCCGATCGACAGGCGGCTGAGCACGCCAGTGTCCAGGCCAAGTGCGATAGCCACGACGGCGACCAGAACGGTGGCGCCGGCACCGCGGCGGATCCACACGCCCGTCGGCAGCGAGCCCTTCAGGGCGGCGAAGAGGCGGCCGCCGAACACCAGTGCGGCGCCGAGCGAGGTGCATGCGCCGGCCGCGTAGGCCAGCAGCAGCAATGACGTCCCTGCGCTGGCACCGTTGAGCGCCGCACCCGTCAGGATCAGGCCCAGGATCGGACCGGCGCACGGTGCCCACAGCAGGCCGGTGCCGACGCCAAGCAGCAGCGCCGAGATGATCGGCCCTCGTGGCCTGTCCGCTTTGGCGCGCGGTGCGGACAGCCGTGCGCCCAGCGCGACCAGAGGTCGACTCATCCGTTCCGCCCAGCCCGGCAGCAATAGCGTCATGCCGAACAGCGCGAGCAGGGCCATCGCCAGGTTTCGTCCGTACTCGTTGACCGTCACGACCCAGCCGCCGCCCACCGCAGCGAGAGCGGCGACGGCGCTGAATGCGACGGCCATGCCGATCAGCATCGGCAGGCCGTGCGATCGGAACGGTCGATCAGCGCGCGCGAACACGAACGGAAGCACGGGCAGGATACACGGGCTCAGGATCGTGAGCACGCCGCCCACGTAGGCAATGAGGAGAAGTAGCATGGTGTTGCGGGGCGTGGTGAGGGCTCTAGCGCGCGCGGGAGCGGATCGTTGTCAGCAGCCGACTCGTCAGCCCAAGGGTGCTTACCGGGTGCTTGCCCGCCAGCGCGACGGCACTCTCGCCGGTATCGGGTGCAAAGGCCGCTACGTAGACCCGTGCTTTCATGTTCGGCTTGCCCGTCGCCGCGGTCGTGATGACCGTTCCGCCATACGAATGACCGACCAGTACGATCGGCGCCGCAATACTCGTGAGAAGGCTGGCCACGCCGCGCAACGGATTCGGGGCAGTGACGACGGGATAGCCCTTCGCGAGCAGGCGGCCGACCACGTCGTCCCAGCTCATTGATTCAGCGAACGCGCCGTGGACGAGTACAACCGTGGGTTTCGTGTCGGCCGAGACGGCATTCGCCGGCGGCGAGGCGACGACGATCAGACCCGCGCCGAGCGCGAGGCTATGCAGCGCGGTTACGGCGATGCGCGCAGAAGCAAGAAGGTATCGTTTGAACTGGGTCGGCATGAAACCCTGCTTTTGACGCAGAAACGCGTGCATCGAACGAACGGGGTGCATGGCAGACACAAAGGCGCAGTCAATGCTGCTAGCGAGCAAGACGAGTGAAGACGAAATCATGGTTCTTCACGAGGGCCTGGTGGCAAGCAAAGCAGGTCTGGTGCTGAGCGGCGTCCACCGGTTTGCCGTCGATGAACCGACCGAAGCCCCAGCCGCCGGTAGCGGCGTACTTCTTCGAGTCCTTCACCATGACCTGAAGCGTCGTCGCAGCGCCGGGCACGAAGGCGGAGCCGACCTCGGACGAGGGCACATGCTTCCAGGCCAGCTTGGCCAGGATCGCGCCGTCCGGGAAGGGAAGCGTGTTGGCGCGGTAGGCGTTTATGGCCAGGTCGTTGCCAAGAACACTTCGGATTTCGCCGAAGTCGGGCCGGTGCGATGGCGCAACCAACTCCCAATTCCGGTACCCGGGCGGAACCGCGACGCCGAAGATCGGCGAAAGCAATTTTTCGACGGGCTGCGCTGCGTCGGCTCGGCGTTGCGCGTCACTCGTGGCCTTCGTCTGAGCGTAACTGGCCGTGCCTAAGAGCACGGCGATGACGAAGGCGGCGCTCGCAACCGATATGGTCAGCAGGTAAGGCCAGACACCGCCTTCGCGGCGCGCCACGCGGGCCGCGGCCTTGGTGGTCTCTTGATAAGGTGAGTTCATACTGAAGTTCTTTCCGGGTAATCCATCGCGCAGGCCCCTCTCATCGGCAGGGGATGCCATCAGACCAGAGGCACCTGCGTCAATCCATTGAACGATGGTGTCGATCAATAACTTCGCACCTATCGCCGCGCGCAGCGATGCCCGATATTCATGCGCCGCCCTTGCTCAACTTTCCCTGAATCGAAGCGCCCATGAATCTCCTATACCGTTCCGCTGTCGCCGTTGCCCTCGTCGCATTCATCTCGGTAATTCTGCTGACACCGTACCCTGTCACCACGCCTGCCGGCGGCGCCCGAGTTCAAGGGCATCGGCACCTGGCTGAATTCCGAGCCGCTGAAGATGGATGCGCTGCGCGGGCGTGTCGTGCTGGTCGACTTCTGGACATATACCTGCATCAATTGCCTCAACCATCTTCCCTACATCCAGAAATAGCACCAGAGGTACCAAGAGCAGGGACTGGTCGTAGTCGGCGTCCACACGCCGGAGTTCGCCTTTGAGAAGTCCACGAAGAAGGCGCAGGCCGCGATCGAGCGCCTGCAGATCAAGCACCCGGTCGCGCAGCACAACGACTACGCCACCTGGAAGGCATTCAACAATCGCGAGATGAAGGCGCGCGTAGCTTTCGTCGTCGACGACAAACGCCAGCGCCGTCGCACGCGCCACAGCGCGGGTCTGCGGTTCGAAAGCGCGCTTCATGGCGGTTTGGATGGGATCTCCAGGGCTGGGATGACAGCAAAGACGGCGCCATTGACCGCCCTGTCTCGAAGGCCGGCACCTCGGCGCCAGCCCTCGAGTCTTCGGCCTTCATCAGCCCTTGATGAAGGCGAGAAGGTCTTCGTTAATCCGGTCCTTCGAGGTCGTGCACAAGCCATGCGATGCGCCCTCGTAGACCTTCAGAGTCGCATTACTCAGGATCTTGGCCGATAGCAGCGCGGAGTCCGCGATGGGCACAATCTGGTCGTCGTCACCATGGATCACCAGAGTTGGCACGTCCATCTTCTTCAGGTCCTCTGTCAGGTCGGTTTCCGAGAAGGCCTTGATGCAGAAGTAGGAGGCCGGGAACCCCGCCATCATGCCCTGCATCCAGAACGCGTCGCGCACGCCCTGCGAGACCTTAGCGCCGGGCCGGTTGTAGCCGTAGAACGGCAGGCTGAGGTCCTTCCAGAACTGCGATCGATCAGCCAGAACCGCAGAGCGGATGCCGTCGAACACCTCGATCGGCAGTCCGCCTGGGTTGGCGGCCGTCTTTAGCATCAGTGGCGGGATTGCGCCGATCAGTACGGCCTTGGAGACCCGCCCGGAGCCGTGACGACCGATGTAGCGCGCGACTTCGCCGCCGCCGGTGGAGTGCCCGACGTGGATGGCGCCCTTGAGGTCCAGCTTCCTCACGACAGCGGCGAGGTCGTCTGCGTAAGTGTCGAGGTCGTTGCCGCTCCATGGCTGGCTGGAGCGGCCATGGCCACGCCGGTCTGCCGCGATGCAGCGATAACCGCGCTGCGCCAGGAAGAACATCTGGTCCTCGAAAGCATCTGCGCTTAACGGCCAGCCGTGGCTGAAGACGATTGGCTGGCCGGTGCCCCAATCCTTGTAGTAAATCTCGGTGCCATCCTTGGTGGTGACAGTGCCCATGTTGCGCGCTCCTTGGTTACGATGAATAAAAGGGATTGATGAAGTTACCTGATCTGACTTGGCGGACGACACCGATGGAAGCACTGCCGCCGCAGCGATCAGCGAGCCCGTGGCCAAGACCTCACGCCGAGAAAGGGCGCTTGATGCGGTGGCCAGTGTTGCGCGCCCCTCGGCCGTGCTTAGGGCCTTTTCTATCCGATCGGTGGTCATTGAGGAATCCTTCATTTCAAGTCGTTGAGTTGCTCGCATCGGACCCGCGCCAACGCGAGATACTGAGTGCGAACTGTGGATGCAATTGGACTACGCGAATGCCGAAGAATCCATTGGACGATGGTGTCGGTTGTGACATGGAGTGCCACGCAGGGTCCCCAGTCATGCAGGCCGGCGCAGAGCTTCCGACACCATGGTCCAATGGTTTCGACACCGACCCTCTTGTGTAATTCCCCATCGATTCGGAAGACCGGATGAATAGCGATCCGGCTTCGCGACCACACCCCGAACAACTTTTCCTAAGACATGCGAGGAAATTTCACATGAGCAAGAATCTGACGACGAACGCTGGCTGTCCGGTGACCAACAACCAGAATGTCATGACGGCGGGGCCGCGTGGGCCGCAGTTGCTGCAGGACGTCTGGTTCCTGGAAAAGATGGCCCACTTTGACCGCGAAGTGATTCCGGAGCGTCGCATGCATGCCAAGGGCAGCGCGGCTTACGGCACATTCACGGTCACAAACGACATCACCCGGTTCACGAAGGCGAAGGTCTTCTCAAGCGTGGGCAAGCAGACCGAAATGTTCGCGCGATTCTCGACGGTGGCCGGCGAGCGCGGCGCCGCCGACGCGGAACGCGACATCCGCGGCTTCGCCCTGAAGTTCTACACCGAGGAAGGCAACTGGGACTTGGTCGGCAACAACACGCCCGTGTTCTTCCTGCGTGATCCATTGAAGTTTCCGGACCTTAACCACGCCGTCAAGCGCGACCCTCGAACAAACTTGCGCAGTGCGAAGAATAACTGGGACTTCTGGACAGGGCTGCCGGAGGCCCTGCATCAGATCACGATCGTAATGAGCGATCGCGGCATTCCCGCGACATATCGCCACATGCACGGCTTCGGAAGTCACACCTTCAGCTTCATCAATGCCGCCGGGCAGCGCTACTGGACGAAGTTCCATTACCGGTCGCTTCAGGGCATCCAGAACCTGAGCGATGCGCAGGCCGAGGCGCTGATCGGCAAGGACCGAGAGAGCCACCAGCGCGACCTGTTCGAGAGCATCGAGCGTGGCGACTTTCCCAAGTGGAAGCTCGCGGTGCAGGTGATGCCCGAAGCCGACGCCTCAAAGCTTCCCTACAACCCATTTGACCTTACCAAAATCTGGCCGCACGCGGACTACCCGCTGATCGAGGTAGGCGTGTTCGAACTTCATCGGAATCCCGAGAACTACTTTGCCGAGGTCGAGCAAGCCGCCTTCAACCCCGCCAATGTCATTCCAGGAATCGGGTTTTCGCCGGACAGGATGCTGCAGGGCCGCTTGTTCTCCTACGGCGATGCGCAGCGATATCGGCTCGGCGTCAATCACCACATCATCCCGGTGAATGCCGCGCGCTGCCCGGTTCACAGCTACCACCGGGACGGGGCAATGCGCGTCGACGGCAATCATGGCCGCACGGTTGGCTATGAACCGAACGATCAGGGTGAATGGGCGGAGCAGCCGGACCATCGAGAGCCTGCGCTGATCCTGGAGGGTGCCGCCGACCACTGGAATCACCGAGAAGACACGGACTACTTCTCGCAACCTGGCGCATTGTTTCGGTTAATGAGCGATGCGCAGCAGCAGTCTCTGTTCGCGAATACGGCACGAGCCATCGCCGGGGCACCACTGGCAACTCGGCAACGACACGTTCTGCACTGCCTCATGGCCGATCCGGCATACGGCGAAGGTGTCGCCAGGGCACTCGGCATCACGATTCCGATAGTCGACGCCTGAGCGCGGCAGCAACAACAGGCGGCACTACCTGTCGCCGTCACTGTTGGATGGTCTCTCGACCATTCGCCAGGAACTTTCCTGACGCAAGACGGACGACAGAACTTTCATTCCGACGATCGCGACTTGCTCCTCCAAGGCATACGTGGATCGCGTGTCGATGCGGTGTGGGTTCTGGCCGGAGCGCACCCTCGTCGCACGCGCCGAGCAACTTGAGGGTAGTGAGTCCGCCCTGAACAATTTGGTCTTCATTCGAGCGTTGACATCGGCATGAGAAGCTGGGAGAAGAGCGAGCTCAAGAGCGCCCGCAGACTCCACCCCATCCGGGCGCAATAAAGCCGCAGCGCGGCTAGCGATGCGAATGATGTGGGCTGGGGCCGGGCGGCCTGCGGGGCAGCCGGGATGGGCGGCTGCGTGGGACTACCCCCTACGGCGGGTGGCCCTCCATGGGGCAGCCTGAATGGTGTGGCATCCGCTCTTCGAAGCGGATGCCAGTGGCGCCCGCCATCTCACTTTGCGAGCCCCCTCTGCGCCACGACCACGCGCTGGCGTATCGCACCGAAGATACTGCTTCCATCGGCGGCGCGCGCTTCGATCGATACAAGTTCGCCGTCTGCAAGATAGGGGGTGAGCGATGCCGCCCCGGCTATCTTTTCCTTCATGCGCTGTTCGGCAATGCAGCCGACGCCGGCCTGGTCATTCCGGTTGGAAACCGTGCCCGAGCCCACGATGGTGCCCGCGCCCACCCCACGCGTGAAGCACAGGTGCGCCACGAGGTCCGCCAAGGAGAAATGCATATCGTCACCGCTGCGCAAGGTCCCCACCTTCTGCTCATTGCGCCATACGTGCACGGTGGCGTGCAGCCGCTCTCCATCCCATGCCGCCCCGAGTTCGTCCGGTGTCACCGCCACTGGCGAGAAGGCCGTGGGCGGCTTGCTGTGCAGAAAGCCGAATCCCTTTGCCAGCTCGGCCGGGATCAGCTCACGCAAGGAAACGTCGTTGACCAGCACCAGCAGCCGCACGGCGGCCGATGCTTCGGCAGTGGTGCAGCCTGCTTCCAGGTCGCCGGTGATCACGGCCACTTCGGCCTCGAAATCAATGCCCCAGCGTTCGTCGGCGCAGCGAATGTCGTCGTGCGCGCCGAGCATCATGTCGCTGCCGCCCTGGTACATCAGCGGGTCGCGCAGCAGCTCGGGCGGCAGGGTCGCTCCGCGGGACTTGCGCACCAGTTCGACATGGTTGAGGTAGGCCGAGCCATCGGCCCACTGGTAGGCACGGGGCAGCGGTGCCATGCACATTTCCGGCAGGAACGGAAACGCGCCGGTAATGCGCGAGGCCTCCAGCTGCCCCGCGCGAAAGCGCAAGTCCTGCTCCACACGCTCCCAGCGGTCAAGCGCGTCCTGCAGTGTGGGAGCGATGTCCGACACGGGCGTGGCCCTGTCGAGCGTACGGCTCACAAGGACGAGTTGTCCGTCGCGCGTGCCGTCGCGGTATGTCGCGAGCTTCATGCAAGTCTCCTGATAGATGTGTGCCCGGTCGGCTCGCCTAGCGCAACAGTCCGTCCGGGTCGAGGATGACGATGGAACCGGGTTGTTTGACCAGGCAGCCCCGCCGCTCGAACTGCGCCAGCGTAAGGCTGACCCAGGTGCGCGTGGAGCCGATCATCTTTCCCAGTTCGTCGTGGGTCATGTCCTGAACGACTTGCGCACCATCGCTTCTGCGCACGGACAGCGCCAGCAGGATGCGTCCCAGTCGCTGTGCCGCCGAGTCCAGCACCAGCGGGGCGCTGCGTTCGATGTTCTCCACGGCAAGGATGGCCAGCAGTTGCGTGACGTTGTGCGCCAGCCGCGGAATACGCCGCATGCACTCGGCAAAGTCGGTGGCCGGCAGGATGGACACATCCACCGCACTGGCGGCCTCCACGGAGAGGATACGCGGCCGGCGCAGCACCACGGCCGCCAGCCCCAGGATGCTGCCGGCGGTGAGCATGCTCATCGTGAACTCCTCGCCATCCGGTGAGGTGATGTACAGGCGAACGCGCCCGTTGCGCACCACCACCAGCGAGTCGCTCGGCTCGCCCTGCATGAAGATCGTCGCCCGAGGTGCATAGGGCCGTGAGCGCATCAGCCTGTGGATATCCTCGGCTTCTTCGTGGCTGAGGCCCTCGAGCGCCCGGTTCCACTTGGGGTCTGTTCTGCGTTCCATGCGTCAGCACTATGCCGCAGCCTTGTCGCTGAAGAAAAGTTCGAACTTTCCCCGCTGGTCGCGGAACGACTGGGCGTCCCGCGGCGCAGGCCTGGGCGCCGTGATGGGCGGCCACAGCGCAGCGAACCGGTGGTTGAGTTCGCGCCAGCGGGGCTCCGCCTGCAGATCGAAGGCAATTGCCCCCACGGGGCATTCGGGTTCGCAGACGCCGCAATCGATGCACACGGCCGGGTCGATCACCAGCATGGTTTCGCCCTCGCGGAAGGCGTCCACCGGACAGATCGCCACGCAGTCGGTGTACTTGCAGCGAATGCAGGTTTCGGTGACGACGTAGCTCATTTCTCGACGAATGCCCGCTCGAACACATAGTCGCCCTGCTCGCCCGTGCCCGCCGACCCCTCGAAGCCGCGCGCGTCCAGCTCGGCGCGGATATCGGCCAGTGCCGACGGGTTGCCGCAGATCATCACGCGGTCGCATTGGGGCGACAGCGGCGCAAGCCCCAGGTCCTGCGACAGCTTGCCGCTGCGGATGAGGTCGGGAATGCGGCCCGTGACGCGAAACGGCTCACGCGTGCAGGTGGGGTAGTACACCAGGCCGCGCGAGACGAGCTCGCCCAGGTATTCGTCCGCCGGCAGGCGGAACCGCAACTCGTCGGCATACGCCAGTTCACTCACGTACCGCACGCCATGCACCAGAATCACGCGCTCGAACCGCTCGTAGATCTCCGCGTCGCGCACGATGCTCATGAACGGTGCAAGGCCGGTGCCCGTTGCCAGCAGGTAGATGTTGCGCGCCGGACGCAGGTCATCCAGCACCAGCGTGCCCACGGGCTTGCTTCCCACCAGCACCTCGTCGCCCTCGCGCAGGTGCCTCAGGCGCGAAGTGAGTTCCCCGTTCTGCACCTTGATGCTGAAGAATTCAAGCTCCTCCGCAACACTGGGGCTTGCGATGCTGTAGGCCCGCATCAGCGGCCGGCCCTGCACGGACAGGCCCACCATCACGAAGTGGCCGTTGCGAAAGCGCAGGCCTGGCGCGCGCGTCGTGGTGAAGCTGAAGAGGGTGTCGTTCCAGTGGTGCACGGACGTCACGCGCTGGGCGGTGATGGCAGTCATGTCGCGCCTACTGGATCTTGATGTTGGCATCCTTGACGACGCGCGACCAGCGCGCCACCTCGGCGCGGATGAAGCGGTCGTACTCCTGGGGGCTGCTGCCGACGGGATCCATGCCGAAGTCACGGACCTTGGCCGCGAAGGCGTCTTCCTTCACCACCGCGGCAATGTCGGCGCCCAGTTTTTCGATCAGGGGCCGCGGCACCTTGCTCGACGTGACGATGCCGAAAGCGGAGACGACCTCGAACCCCGGCAACGTCTCGGCAATGGCCGGATAGGACGGGTCGCTGGCAAGCCGGTTCTTGAGCGTGACGCCGAGCACCTTGAGCTTGCCGGCACGCACATATTCCTTCACTGGCGCCCATACGTCGAACATCAGCGGCACGCGGCCGCTGAGTACGTCGGCATGCGCGGCGGCGCTTCCTCCATAAGGCACATGCAGCAGGTCGATGCCAGCCTGCTGGTTCAGCAGGGCGCCAGATACGTGGTTCAGCGTTCCGGCGCCGGGCGTGGCGTAGCTCAGCGTATGAGGGTGCGCCTTCGCCAGCGCTATCAGCTCGGCCATGTTGCTCGCCGGCACCGAAGGGTGTGCCACCAGCACGCAGGCCGACGTCGTGATCTGGCTCACGCCGGCCAGGTCATTGAGCGTGTCATAGGGCAAGTCGCTGCGGATGGCTGGATTCACGACATGCGCCATGACCACCATGCCGATGGTATGGCCGTCCGGTGGCGCCTTGGCCACGATGTGGGTGCCGATGGTCGAGCCGCCGCCCGCCTTGTTGTCGATGACCACCGGCTGCTTCCATTTCTCGGACAGGCGCTGGCCGAGCATGCGTGCCAGCACGTCCGTGGGGCCGCCAGCGGTGAACGGCACGATGATGCGCACCGGCTTGGACGGGAACGGTTCCTGGGCATGCACCGGCGAAATCGTGCAGGCTGCAGCCACAAGGGCCAGCAGGAGGCGAAGCGGGTCTTTCATGGGGTTCCTTCAGGGCAGGGGGGATGGGAGGGTGGGTTGTCTCCTCGCGCGGCGCCACGCGGCGCTTCGGCGGACAGGCATTCGAGGCCGCCCTTGAACTCGGCGACGGAGAAAATTTCGGCGCCATGGCGCAGCAGCCATTCGCGGTCGATGGCGATACCGTTTTGCGCCAGGTAGGGCATCGCCTCCTCCACGATCGATGCCCAGTCACCGATATGGCGCAGTTCCTTCAGCCGGTCGCGATGGGGCGGCTGGCCCAGTGCCTCGGCCAGCAGGTCGGTGAAGTTGACGACCTCGAAGTTTTCCGTCTGCTCCAGCCCGATGAACGCCATGTGGCAGCCGTGGTAGAGCGTCACCAGCGCGTCCGCCTTGCTGGCCCGCACACGCTCCACCAGGTGCGTATGCTCCAAGGCCTGCAATGCGGGCGACTTCGAGCAGCCCGAACCGCCGCAGGTGTAGGAGGATTCAAGCACGGTTTCCACGATCTCGAGTCCTGGAATACAGCCCAGCAATGCCTGCACATTGCGCCCGACCTCGGGCATGCCATGGTGCGCATGCAGGACGATGCGCCTCGCAACCGGCCGCACTAAAAGCCTCTTCAGCTCGTCGGCGCGGGAAAGCAGGTACGTGGTGACATGGTCGAAGTCGTAGCTGCGCGGCGTGAAGCCTGCCATGGTTTCGTTCAGGTGGACTTCGCATGTGGGGCACCAGTTCAGCACCTTCTGCGGCTCGAAAGCGCCAAAGCGCCTGAGCGTGTTGGCGGTGACGCGGCCACCGACCTGCACGTCACCCTCCCATTTGGAGGCGATCACACCGCAGCATGATGAAGGGCCGCCGGCAATTTCGTAGTCGACCTCAAGCGCGTCGAGGACGGCCATCGTGTTGAAAAGCAGGTTGGGGGTACGCAATGCGTTGCAGCCCGTGTAGAAAACCATGCTCGCCTGGCGCGGCCGGGACGGCACGAAGAGGCGGCCATACTCGGCGGGCAGCAGTTGCATGGCAATCATCAGCTTGATGGCGCGCGCCATGCGCCGGAATAGCTGTGGCGTGCGGCTGCCGATGGCGGCGTCGCGCATGGTGGCCAGCATCAGCATGCGGCGGGGATTGACGTTCTCGGGACAGGCGGGAATGCAGTCGCCACAGCCGTTGCAGGCGTGAAGCCAGGCGGTCGAGTGCGCGGCGGGCCGCTCGCCCTTGTCCAGCAGGTGCAGCACGCCCACCACCACATCGCGGGGCGCCACACCGGCCGCTTCGCTGTGTGGCACGACCGGGCAGACTTCGACGCATCTGCCGCAACGCGTGCATGCGCAGAGGATGTCGTCCATCTCCGCGCGCAGGAAAACCGCCGCGTCGGGTGCAGCCATGGCCGTCATGGTGCTTCTCCCGGCACATGGACCACCGCCTCGATCTCGATCAGCATCCGCGGATCGATGAGCCTGGAGACCTCCACCAGCGTCGCGGCGGGGCTACCGCAGAAGAACGGCATGCGCAGCTCCAGCGTCTCGGCATGGAAGCGCTGGATGTCGGTCGTGAAGAGCGTGTACTTGATAACATCTTCCCAGCGAGCGCCGGCCGCGGCAAGGATCTGCCCGAGGTTGAGGAAGCACTGCGCCGTCTGGGTGCGGAAGTCGCCCTCGCCCACCACGTTGCCGTCGGTATCGCGCGCCGTGATGCCTGCCGTATGCAGCGTGCGTCCCGCATGCACCACGCCCAGCGAAAAGCGCACCGTCTGCTCCCAGGGCTTGCCAAGCCTGATGACCTGGCGGCTCATGCCCGCACTCCTTGCACGAGCAGGACCACGCCATCGGCACCAGCTTGGCGGTCCACGGATATCTGCTGGTAGTGAGGCGAATCGGCCCAGGCCTGGTAAGAAAGTTCATCCGGAAAGGAAATCAGAACGACCTTGTCCGCCTGCCATGAACCTTCAACCACCCGCGGGGCGGCGTCGGCGGCAAGCAGCGTTCCGCTGAACTGGCGGAACACCCCGCCGAATGCGGCCTGGTAGCGCCCGTAGGCCGCCAGGTCCTTGAATTTCAGTTGCGCAACAACGAATACAGTCACTTTGACACCTGTTCCGGATTGGAGTGGTATGGAGTGTGAAACCGCAGGGGCGGATCGCCAGTTAAGTTCTTAACGGCTCAAAGAAGAGGGCCAACTGGCCGAATTTCGACAACTCGACACCAAGAAAACAACGATCCGCCTTGAAACCGTCACAAAACCCCTTATCATTAGCACTCGCATGGATTGAGTGCTAACAGACACCCGTATCCGCATGTTAATGAGCGCTAACTTTTAAAGCTGGCGTTTTTGATTCCTCAAACCATTGTTTCAAAACAAGGAGATGCAATGAAACTTCGTCCTCTGCACGATCGCGTGATCGTCAAGCGCATTGACAGCGAAACCAAGACCGCCTCAGGCATCGTCATCCCCGATGCCGCCGCCGAGAAGCCGGATCAGGGTGAAGTGCTGGCCGTCGGCCCGGGCAAGAAGAACGACAAGGGCGAGCTGTCCACCGTCAGCGTGAAGGTCGGCGACCGCGTGCTGTTCGGCAAGTACAGCGGCCAGACCGTCAAGGTCGATGGCGACGAACTGCTCGTCATGAAGGAAGAAGACCTGTTCGCGGTGGTCGAAACCAAGTGATTTCGCGGGACGGACCAACCGACGCGCGCAGCGCCCGGCTGCTCTGTCCCCGACTGATTAACCTAATTTTTTGGAGTAATTAACATGGCAGCAAAAGACGTAGTCTTCGGCGGTGAAGCCCGCGCGCGCATGGTCGAGGGTGTCAACATCCTGGCCAACGCCGTCAAAGTAACCCTGGGCCCCAAGGGCCGCAACGTGGTGCTCGAGCGCTCGTTCGGCGCCCCCACCGTCACCAAGGACGGTGTGTCGGTCGCCAAGGAAATCGAACTCAAGGACAAGCTGCAGAACATGGGCGCCCAGCTCGTGAAGGAAGTGGCCTCCAAGACCAGCGACAACGCTGGTGACGGCACCACGACCGCTACCGTGCTGGCTCAAGCCATCGTTCGCGAAGGCTTCAAGTACGTGGCCGCAGGCATCAACCCGATGGACCTGAAGCGCGGCATCGACAAGGCCGTGACGGCCCTGGTCGAAGAGCTGAAGAAGGCTTCGAAGCCCACCACCACGTCGAAGGAAATCGCTCAAGTCGGCTCGATCTCGGCCAACAGCGACGAAACCATCGGCAAGCTCATCGCCGACGCGATGGACAAGGTCGGCAAGGAAGGCGTGATCACGGTCGAAGACGGCAAGTCGCTCGAAAGCGAACTGGACGTCGTCGAAGGCATGCAGTTCGACCGC
>Ga0116227_10012809_pt1 | contig 13488 bp, 9 predicted proteins | sample S1TSphgellanicum_FD_89693 | JGI IMG/M metagenome (GOLD analysis project Ga0116227, IMG submission 89693) | Host-associated microbial communities from peat moss isolated from Minnesota, USA - S1T2_Fb - Sphagnum magellanicum MG | ecosystem: Host-associated > Plants > Peat moss > Unclassified...
AAAGTTCATAGGAAGGTTTTTAACATCTCTATCTTGGATTCTTAGAGTCTAAAAAAGACAAAACAACAAAACAAGCAAGGACAAGAAAACAATCAAAGTGACATGTGTAAAAAGCAAAGCAAAATTGAACGATCCACTATCACATAACCTATTTTGAATCATTAAGCTTTAAAAAAATGCAAACATATATTCAAAATCTACAAAACTCAATTATCAATTCACAACACAACATGTTTTGCCAAAGTTGATGAAAGACATAATGAGAGGGAAAAAAAACAATGTCCCCACCACAAAGTCTTTTACATTTTAACAAAGTAAAACTCCCATGCATGACATCAAAATTCAAGTGTTAAGCTCCGACATCAAATGTAAGCTCACCAAGATATATTATTCAAAAAAAATTAGAAATTTGAAAGCACTCTCAAACAATGAAAGCACTAGAGAAAAGAAAGGTGAAATAAAATATGAAATATAACACAAAGTGAGGAGACCAGAAGATGTGCCTCCTTTTAAGCCAAAAAGGTGATCACCACTAGATCCAATTCTTTTATGTTCACCATCCCCAATGCCATCATCCACAAATATGATAATTACTAGTATGAGAGGCTCGATGTTAATGTAAACACAAAGTATCTATTAATTATGGGTTGTAAAATATTTTAAATTGAAAATTCATTAGATTTGGTGTTTCAAGCATGACTTGCATGCTTCAAATCCACATATTCTTGAAAGAAGTTGTCATGCCAAACTTGCTCTCCCTTTCTTTTTCAAAACCTTTGGGTTGACCCATTTGGATTTCTCCTTGAAATTTTGTTGTAGAAATATTGTTTTTAGATCAAAATACCATGGTCCTCCATATCTTCAATTACAAGTGTGGATAATATTATGTTAATGGAATCAAACTTGGCAACTACCATGAAAGTTTGTTCATACATAATCCCATATTCTTGAAAATATTCTAGGGCAACACCTTGAGCATTGAATGATTTTATTACTATCAATTTATTTTTATTTTTGTAAATTGATTTACTCTTTGCAAACTTCTTGTTTACAAATAGTTCATAAATTGTTTAGGCAATATTCAGAATTAGGGATTCATATCCATCATTCATTACGTCTTCCCATTTTTCTTTGTGGTTTAAAAAAAGGACCTACTCAAGCTCAATAGATACATCTATTTTAAATTACATTCTTTAAAGTTGGTTGTTGTTAATATCAACCACAATCAATTTGCCTTTACCCTTATTTAAATACATTATTCAATAATTTTTATCTAATTTTTTTATTAATCATTTATCCCATGAATATGAAATTCTTACATAAATTCAAAACATGTATGGTACCATTTTTATGATTCCTTTTTTGCTAAACACCATGAACTAGAGATTATACTTTAATGTTCCCAAAACTTGTCAACCCCAAGGTTTTATATGTAAATTTATGTGGTTTGATCACAATGTGAAAACAAGGTAAAGTAGATGGCTCATTATTCTCTATCAAAAAATATATACAAGTAACCATAAAAAAAACTTTGATGTATTAGAAATAGAAATATTATTTTATACAATGACTTATATGATGATAATCTTATAGTTTATAATTATAATGTTGAAAAAACCCATTTTGAAAATAGATTTAAGTAAAAAATTTAAATGCATTTACTTCCATGAGATTTCTAATCTTACAAAATGGGTTGCAAGTACATGAAATATTGGAAATTTAAAAATTTCAAGTTAATGAAAACTTAAAAGATATTATGTGTTGTCAAATTATGCATGTTATAATCATAATATATTAAATTTTCAATGTGAACTAGGTTTGAACACTATATTGACCAATCGTTTCCAAATGTACTTTTAATCTACTTTTATGATACCAAAGATGTTCAAATTTTGTATATAACTTACCATAAACTAAATGACATATCTTTTCATATTTCTACCTAAAGATATATTGAGTCTATTTTCTTGTGTTTATATTAACAAATATTTCATTTAAATAGTAGAATGTATTGCATGTATTGCAATGTGATAGTTGCTTGAATTAGCATGTGTGTAACTAGCAAGAAAAATGCACTTTATGTACAGTGGTAGGTGTGCATTAATATGATATGCCTTATTTTGAAAAAACATTTGGTTGATAGTGCAACCTAAACTATATGGCATCATTGTATATGGATGGTGGTTGAAATTGCTTGAACTATCTCATCATATCAAGAATTCGTGATTTTGAGGTGCTTTTGTCTTCCTTCTTGCCTTTTACATTGTGTTTTGCATTTATATTAGTGCATATACATGTATTATAGATCACAAGGTTAACATTAACATTACTTGTGATGTTTGATTAACCCCATGATATTGGCACATGATTTTATAATTTGGTCAACTAAGTTGCAAATGTAACAATCATGATTTGGGTATCATAGTAATATTAAGCAATATTCATTATGAATAGTTGTGAAAAATTAACATGCACTTTACTATATGATTTCAAATTCAAACTTGTTAATAAATATAAGATTGGAAGGTGAATGATATATTCATCTAATGCATTTAACATTCCTATTTTAATGAAAATTTGAATGTTTGGCATATGATGTTGGGTTTTATTAACTTCATGTGTATATTTGTGGTTCATATAGTTATGCCCATCCCTATAATTATTTTGATCCAAACTAAATGTGATAGACATTATGTATATTCAACCCAATTGTACTAATTAAAACATTGTAATCTTATGTTCATTTAGTTAAGTTTGAATTTTATAATGCACAAGCAATCATGAAGGTCATTTCCAACTCAAAGTTTAATTGCATCGTTATTACCACTTAACACATATTAATAAAACATTTTTGTAATTATTAATTGCCATTGAACATACAATTGTAATTTTGTTACACGAACCATCTTGACACATGAATGCAATAAAACACAATACATGCAACTATGAAATGAACATTATAACTTTAGGTCATTAATTATCAAATAATAAAATGACACAACATTTCATTACACAATTAATAATGAATGTTTGCATTTCCAAATTTGTGATGAAATATCAAATAGAAATTTAACACATGGATGCAATAGAACAAAACACATGCGATTATGAAATGAATGTCACAACTCTAGCTACTTAATTATCTAATGGTAGATTAACACATGGCATCATAAGAGAAGTCACAAAACCCAAAAAATGCATTGTTGTGACAAATATAATCACAATAAATGGTAACAATAATTAATCCTCATTGCACAACTAACAATGAATGTTTGCATCTCTACATGAAAGAATATGAAATAGAACCTTGATGCATGGCTACAACAAAACACAATACATGTGACTATTACATGATGTTGCAACTATAAGTCATTAATAATCAAACAATAGATTCACACATGACATCAAAATATATTGCACTTGAAAATTGACCCAAACATCTACATATTTATTAGTTCATAACATCCAATAAAAAGTTGATAAATGGATATTACAACCAATTCACTCTTGGTCGTGTGTGACACAAAGTTCAACATGTGTGAACAATTTTTTAATAGATCATGTCACATTTATAAGAAGGCATCCTTTATAACACCTAGTTGAATAAAACAACTTGGTTGATATGGCATCCACATCATTTTACACTTTACAAGTCACACCATGGAAATTTATGACATGGAATTTGAATATTATCACAAATTAAGAAAATACTAATTGATGATACGATTAACATTTGCAACTAGATGGCATATCATCGTCTCTTGGAACTAGGTGGGTGAAACAAGGGTTTAACAACACATAAATTGTTAATCACACATGTCTTTTACAACTAATATTTAGTTGCAAATGAAAGTTGCAAAACCCAATATGTGAGAAAACACGTCCCTCTTTCAAACTTGAAAATTAGTCCAAGGTATCATTCAAGACCTCAAATACATGTCAAGATTTGATTCAAGAGTTCAAGAAACATCTTGAGCCCATTTTAGACTTTAAAATAGTCAAAGGTTTCATTCAAAACTTAAAGTACATTTTAAGATCTTATTTAAGGTCTCAACAAACGATTCAAGCCTTTGTTTTAAACCTTAAAAACAATCCAAGTTTTGTTAAGAGTTGAAGTACACCTCAAGATCCGATTGAAGACCTCAAAAAGCAACCTAAGCCCTTGTTTAAGACATTAAAATAATCCAAGGTAACCTTCAAAACCTAAAATACATTTCAAAATCTAATTGAAAACCTTAAGAAATAATTCAAGCCCTTGTTTCAAGCATTAAAAAATAGTCCAAGCTCTCTTTGAAAAGCCTAAAATACTTTCAAGATTTGATTAAAGACCTCAAACCCTTGTTTCGAATCATTAAAAAAATCCATGTTCTTGTTCATTACCTGAAATGTACATTTCAAAATCTGATTAAGGATCTTAAGGAAAACTCAAGCTCTCATTTCATACCTTAAAAAAATTGCCCAAGGTCCCATTGAAAACTTGAAAGACATTTCAATATCTGATTAAAGACCTTGACCCCTTTTTTTAAACCTCAAAACCAATTTGTGTTCTTGTTCAAGACCTAAAATACATTTCAAGATTTCATTGAAGACCTCAAGAAAAAAAACAAAACTCAAACCCTTGTTTAAGACCTTAAAAATAATCCATGTTCTTGTTTAGGACTTGGAACACAATTCAAACTTTGATTGAAGACCTTAAGAAGGAATTCGAAACTTCATTTCAAACCTTAAAAACATGTCCAAGCTCTTGTTCAAGACTTGAAGTACATTAAACTTGGAGGTATCTACACCTTTAATCTTTTGTGATTAATAGTGTGATTTGGTTTTCCATCCCCCATGGAAACCCCAATGGAAAGAGGTCATGTTATATAAACTTTATATTGAGGTCATGGAAGGCTCAATATCCTTAGTTTAAATTAGAGAAAGAAGGCATAATCTTTCTTCAATAGATAGTTGGGAAGTTCATGCTAGTCTCCCCTTACTTCTAGTTCAATGGAGGTCCTTGGGACAAAAATCAAAATTGTCACAATGTGATGGGTTTCTAACTCCTTGACTTGTTAACTCTTTGTTGGTTTAAGATAACAAAACAATAGTGGAAAGAGGTTGGGGTATTGGTGAAGTTGGAGAATTTCATGCCACAACGATGAAGGTGATGGTTTGTGAGTGACACTTTTCACGATTATTATTGCATTCATTTTATCATGTTAGTTTTGGTATTGTCAGAATTGACACAATGATGGTTACCTCTAAAGTGTTATTTGTGGAGTTTTTCTTTGCAATTTCAAAGATATTTGTGTGTGTGCAAGATTTGTAGGAAAAGAATCAAGATGCTTTAGGGTAGAAACGCCTATCACCAAATGCCCACCTATTACCAAACACACATTCTGAGCACTACCAACCCTATGACAAATATAAGTATTCACATATATATGTACATTTTTTACCCTAATACCAAACGATTAGTAAAAGGAAAATAATGTTTAATCTTTTCATTTAATTGTCCATGGATAAGGGACAAATGTTTGGTCATGAGCATGATCCCATTTGATTTTCACCAAATATTTTACTTTTTATAAATTAAGGTTGTTGGTTGTGGGGGTGAGGATTTTTGGCATGTCCACCTCCATGCACACAAATAATTAATGGGGATACAAAGATGGGTTGGTAAATGTTTTAAAATAAGTGATTTTCGGTTTAGGATTAGTGTTTACAATGTTCAATATACAAATGTGGGCACCCTAATTATAGGGAAAGGCGTGGGACATTTCTAGATTGTTGTGGGGGTTGGGATTATTAAGTGTTTTGTGAAAGGACTAATCTAGGTCAAACTTGTAGACATGTGTAATTCATTATGGGGTAAGGATTATTTAATTGTGTGGCAAGAGAAGCCCACTCCCTACTTTGGATGCCTCTATTTTGGATACCCAATCATTTGTAACTTGTTAAACTTTCCCGCCAAAAGTTGTACACACATGATATTTAAAAATTGTTTAAATATGCTAACATTTTGTATTTTGGGTTTTCATTATCAAGAGAAAAAACATGTCCAAAATTCTAGAGCATGTTGAGCAAGAATTACAAACTTTTTTTGAGCTTTTGGTTCCTAGTGTTATAGGGTTAAGGTCTTTGTTGTATGGAGGGCAAGCTAGTTCTAACAAAACAATAATTTAAGAAGTAAAAGTTGAGAAGGAAATTGGATGCAGCAAGAAAACAGATCAGGAGGTAAAAGTAAAGAAGGAATCTAAGGCCAACAAAGTTGTGTTTCATGCAGTGAAAGTAAAAGAAAAGATTGCAAATTTAAAAGTAGATCCTACATTTGATGAGGCCATATTCTTATATATAGATAAAGTTTACATCAAAAAAATTAGCAAGTATATATATTATCTTTGGGTTGTTAAATCTATGAAAAGTCTTTTGGTTCAAAGGAAAAATGGAAATCACGAGTAGTGGGTAGTAGCAAAGTTGCATAGCCAAATATTCACTCCAATTGCATGCATAGACACCATAGATGAAAACTTGGTTTGGTTAGATTTTGAAGATTGGTTCAATTTTATTTCAAATACTAGAAAAAAGAAAAATATGCACACGTTACTTACCTTGAACTAATTGATTTTCTATATTCATGGTCTAATTTCAAGAAGAACAAAGGCATATTTCTTGTCGATAATGCACAAGAACCTCTAGTTTGGTGGAGGCTTAGTCATGGGGGGTCCAACTAGCCATGAACTTCAATGTACCATGAAGGAGGAAGAGCAATGTGTTGGATTAATTAGCACCTAACAAAGAAAACATGCCTCTTTAACTTGAATCGCAATCATGACAAAAGTTAGTAAGGGTTACTAAGCAATTAATTGGTCCAAGAGGCAATTGGAGAAATGAAGACCTAGAAAAGGCCATGGACACAATTGAAAGAGGGTTTACATAATTAAAAAAGGCAAGTTGGTATTGGAACATACCTTTGACAAGCCTATTAGACCATATCACCGGCAAAATTATGTCAAGAAAATGTGGCCCACTTGGAGTTTTATTAGTTGATGAAGATGCAACAATTGTTGAATGGGTATTTGGCATGTAGGAATGTGGTTTGTCAATTTCCTTACATAAATTGAAATTCAAAATGGCAGAGTTAACATAGACATGTGCAACACCATTCAATAATGGCATCCCTAGAACCTCATGGTGGTGTCGGTTTAAGTGAAAGCACCTTGAAATATCCATTTGCATGGCAAAATGATTGGATAAGGCACAAGGATTAACCCCAGTTGCATGCAATTATTTCTATGAGAATTTGTAATCATTATCCAACAAACACAACTATCCTCTAAACCACATATGGAATTGTGATGAAACTGGTATTTAGGCTAGTAGGCAATATGGCACATGAATGCTTGCAAAAAAAGGATCACAACAAGTTTACAACATAATACCAAAATCAAGGGAATGAATGATAGTCAATTATGTAGTAAATGCAGCTAGAGGCGTCCTTCATGGCTTTTACATTTTCAAAGCTAAGAGGATTAAAAAGGATTACATTCAACGATGTAAGCTAGGATCTTGTATGGAAATGCAAGAAAAAACATGGATGACACGTTTGTTCAAACTTTTAAAAAAAAATTTTGATTAATACTAGGAGGTCTATTTTAACAAAATAAGCACCTTTTAATTCTAAATGAACATGGATCACATGTTATTTCAAAAACAATCAAACAAACATATGAAGCAAGGCTATATGATTACCCTTCCATCCCACACTTCCCATGTTCTATAGCCTTTGGATGTTAGTTACTTTAGGCCATTCAAATATGTTTTTAGAAAGGAAAGAGATGAAAACATGTTCAGGAACAACCATAGAGAGCTAGACAAGGTTACATTAACAGGTTGGGTGGATAGAACATTCAATTAGTCGCTATCCAAGCAAAACATCAAAGCAAGGTTCAAAACCACAATGATATGGCCTTTAAACCTTAGGGCAATGGACAACTGAAACAAACTTAATAATAGAATTAGATTTGGACATATCAAATGATGAAAATGGACAATCAGAAGGAGTAGTAGATGGCAACCAATGGGGCGAAGATAGAGCTATAGTAGAATTAACTAACATTGTTAGAATTTTGCAGAATGAAGGTGAATCTACCCAAAATGATCTTGTGCAATCAACAACACAATACTATGTCCATGAACCTAGACATGAATATGTTACAATAGGAGTTCAAAGGTTAAGTGAAATTGACATGGAAGCTAAAGTTGTTTGCCTTATTAACCCTACCCAAGAAGTAGTAATCAAAAACCAGAAGCTGAAGCCAACTTTGCCTAAAAATTAGTAGTTAAAACAATTGAAATCTATAATGCAATAGCTTGAACTTCGTAAGTGTTCCTTATTGGCAACATGTTGTTACTAAGCTTGTTTACAAGGAAAATAAGAGGGACAAAACCATTAGTAGACTACTCCGAGTCTCATGTTGTTACATTAGAGCAACATTTGAACATTCTATGTCAAAAAACTATGTAAAAAAAAGTAATAGACAAAGAAAAGGAAATGAGAAGGCAAGAAAAGGAAACCAGGACCACACAATGAACAATTACATCAACTAATGCAAATATCATGAGGATCCAAAGGCGGGTTGAGAGATGAGAAAGAACAATATTCAATAGTGCTTGGTCTTTTGCAAATGTGAGGGAAGTGGGAGATAAATTCCATAGGTAGATTACAGTTGATGTGCTAACCCAGGTGCCTCTTTCCAGCAATTTGAATTTTGGTAATATAACACAAGAACAAAGGGAGGTTATAACATAAGCAAAAGCTCAGATGTTGGGTAGGAGACATGTTGTAATAGGAATGTAGCAACCAAATGTTGTAGGACAACATGAACTTCCTATAGGAATGTAACAACAATAACTAGGAGAGCAAGAAGTTTAGGTAAGAAGGCATCATCTAGGAGAGTAACAATCACTTGCAAGAGAACACGAAAAGCCTGAGCTTGCTACTACGAATGCATCAACCAATCTTTAAATAACATGGGTGGAGATGAGAATATATGACAGAAACAAGATTTTTGAAATCATAGGAGCAAGTTTTTGGAGAGGATCACATCAAGTGCTTGGAAGAAGGGATCACAATAATAAGAGGATTAGGAGGTAGTAAGCTTTTGGGAAGAAGGACACACATAGAGCAAGTTTTTGGGAAGGCTAAAAATAGGGCAACAAGTTTTTAAGAAGGTTGGAAATTAGGCAACAAGTGGAAACAAGACAGGAAACAAGACAACAACATTTGGGAAGGTTGGAAGGCTAGAAACAAGGCAACAACATTTGGCTAGAAGCAAGGTTGCCAAGGCTGGGAATAAGTAGCAAGTTTTTGGGAAGAAGGATAGAAGGTAGGAAGGTTGTAAACAAGGTAGAATCATTGGGAAGTAAATTTTTAGACTAGGAACAAGGCAACAAGTTTTTGGGAACACATACACACACACAAGATAATCACACTGGTGTCTTCCCACATGCACACAAAAAAATCATAAGAAGAAAAAAAAAAACATGTTAAAAAAACCATAAAAAAACATTTCAAAGAAAGATAGACAAGCTTAGTTGTTGCTCTTCCTTTGAGATGACACAAGGTTACAATACAACCTAGCTTTGCTTGTTTTGCACTAGTAAGAGATGCTTCTAGAGCGAGGTCACTAAGAAGGATAGGAAGAACTTTCTAGACAACTCTCCAGAGCTTGGAAGAAAAAGTTTTGGAGAGGTTGGAAGTGAAGTGAAGAGAAGAGGACACCACATTCCAAACCCTTGAGCCTATAAAGTGACAACACCTCCAACTATTCATTTAGTTAGGGGTACCCATTCAATATTTTAGGGTTAGCAAACTACTGCATTCCTAAGACCGTAGGTCAAAAACCTTTTCTTCAGGTTTTGATCTAGTCTTTGGTGTATGATGAACCATTTTGAACAAGAACTTGAATTTTTTAGCATTCATCTAGTTTGGTTATAAGTGAGAACTTGACACGTGTCAAGTGCACATTGTTCATCCATTGGTGTGCATGTGTTTGTTCATCAATGGTTTTAATGTTTGATAAGATTTGTATTAAAAAAGAAAAGAGGGTTTTTACTTAGTAAAATCATAATTTTTGGTTCTTTACCAAATTGAATGATTCAAATGGCAAGAGGTGCATAGCTAGATGGAGCACAAATTTGTTTTGGATATTGAGACCAGACAAAGAACAAGATGCTAGAAGGCTCCAATCTCTGAAGTGTTTGGTGATAGGCATTTCTACCCTATTAGTCACAACAATTTACAGCAATGCACCTCCTGATTCAACAAGTGGGGGCAATTCTAAAATGGTTGAAGGGATTCCATAGCATGCCAAGTGAAGAGAATTGGACATACAATTGAGCCTTCCACTGCTATTAGGTCAACTTCTCTTGTCAAAACATTAACCCATGGCTTGTTTAAGTTAAAGGACAATAACGTCATCTGTAAAGTCAGTCGACTAGGGGGACGAGAAAGGCCAGTTTTGGCATAAAAGGCCATCCAATGTGTAACTGGGAATGAAATTTACAAAAACGAAATAATTGGGACCCAAACCAGTTTTTCCACCAATTTTGGTGGTAAATTGAGTTTCATCCCCTCTTTCCTTTTTCCTGAGCGCCTCCACTGCTGCGATATATATTGTCACTGCTCCTACCTGTACAACTACTATAATTAGTCTCAAACCTTGTGCATTAAATGCTGAGTTTCAGCATTTCATACTGAGATTTAATAAAATTTCCTTACTTTGCAGATACCATTGAAAGAGGGGATAGGGGGTGAAAGCAGAGGGGAGGGGGGTGAAAGAGAGGATGACTTTATCGATAACTTTAATGGTTCTGCAACAATTTTTAATTTAGGCTCTTTTCTTTTTCTGGGGTCCTATGGTTTAGTGCACACTACTCATCTCACCTATACATGATCAGCAATGAACATTTTGGATTAAAATTGTTCAATGGTTGCATATTAGGATGTTGGATTCTAGGATGGAGCGAATGAAATTCTGCTCCTAGCATAATATCTGAAGTTTCTTCTAGCATTTTTGATTTGCTGCTAAACCTTCATAAGCAGGAATTATCAAGCACATATTGTCCAGAGGGAGTGGCCCCCCACCAAGTTCAGGTTTTTGCACAATGTTGAACTCTGCACTGAAAACACACAAAAACACAGCTCTTCCCTGTCACCACAACTCAAATTGCAAAACAACAGTCCAAAATGCAACGATAATCTACTGTTTTGAAACTTTGTTAAAAAACAAATCCAAGAGTATGTTGAACATCATCATCTGAACATGATGGTCATTGCAAAACAAACAAACAAACAAAACAGACCCAAGATGCAGAATGCACTGACTTTTGCTATAGTGAAACTTTGTTTAAAATTTCATGGATATGTCCCGACATAATCGTAATGCAACCGAGATTGCAAAACATCAGTCCAAGATGTAGAAAGCACTGATTTTTGTTCTTTAAAACTTTCGTTTAAAGTTCATGGGGATGTTGAGCATCATCATCATGCTAACATCAAATTGATGATTCATGACCCAATTCATAATGTAGGAAAACATTCAAGTGGATGTTGTCAAAGACTTCTCTGCTCAATCAACAAGCAAGGGGTGTGTCACACTGCAGCCTTGCCATTTACATTAAAAAGTATCTTAAGGCAAAAAGAAAGCATTATGGAAACTCAAATATTTCACCATGCAAAAATATAATCTTCAAAAAATCCTCTGAAGAAACCAAAATCCTTCAAGATATTGTAACTCCATAAATAATCTCTAAACACACGCCAAAATATCATCTTTCAAAAATGCTCATATAAAAATAGACCTATTATGACTTAGGGGCCAAAATCCCTTAAGCTACTATACTCTATAATGAATCTAAACACAAAGTTACCAGATAACAAATCCCTCTACTGGGGCTCATGGCAAGTGCAATCTTGATGAGGGGAGATTCTGTTATTTTCCAAGAAAAAAGTCCATTTAGGCTCTTGAAATTCTGCACTTTGTACCATACATGGAGCAATTGCCCACACCACTCTAGACCCTTAAATCATTCTATGTGTACTATTGAAAGACATGACATTCCACCTTATCAAATTTAGCCGGAACCATAACCCTAATTTAAAAAAAAACCATCAACTGGACAATACTAATTGTAACTGACACGGATGAATGGTTTGAATTTGGCGTAATTATCAATGTTGGATGGGTATATCAATTTTAATACATCAGCCAGATAAAGGTAAATAAATTTTTTTGAAATAGATATCAGCTGGGTGAGGGTAAATATACTTCCAAAAAATTCAAAACTAGATAAGGGTAAGGGTATGAATGCTTTGAAAAATTATCAATCTAAGTAAAAGTAAAGGTAAATGATGAACATTTGCTCTATTTACACCAGTATGGCACATTTCAAAGACAATTCAAAGTGAAGTAAGACAATTTACTTGTGCAATTGGCATTGGAAACATGGACGTGTGAAATTTCAAACATCCTATCAAAAAAAGGAAAAATAAAATAAAATCAATCAATAGCATAAAAAAACATATTCAAAGCATTTTTGTAATGAAAAAATGAGGGGAAAAATCTAAAGGGATTTGAAGAGCATATGGTAAGAGTATTTTCCCAAAGTAATTATTGTCATAGAAGGTTCAGATTATGGTGAGTAATTACTTTCATATTTTGTTCATAGCCAGATTTGCTTTAATCATCGAGATTTGCTCATGTGGTGGGGAATTAAAAACTGGAATTTCATGAAGTTTTTTGTAATTTCCTCCCATGTAAGTGGGAGGTCCTTACCCGGGGGCGGGGGGGGGAGAAATTTTGCCAAATTTTGACCTGAAAAATATGATTTGACATATATGAAGGATTTTCCATGAAAAAAAGACTGAAATTCGACAGATTTCAAAGGAATTTTTTTCAAATTGCCATATTTTGATGATAAGTTCCAATAGGTCACCATGAACATAGAAGGATTCTGTCCTTTTTTCTACTTTCATATCTAGTATGTAGCCATATATAGGGAACTTTGAGCTCTCCACTATGCAAAATAGAAGCATGCTTAAGAAGTTCCTTTGTATTTATTCTTTCATGGCCGACTTTGCTCAACAAAAGAGGAAATTGTGGAACCAAGCTTTGTTTGAATAATTTTTGGAGTCATATTCCTAGTTTATCTTGTGTGGCTCTTTTTTTTTTTTGCCTGGTCCATAGTCCACACTCTTTTTGATGACTAGAAACCCCACCATGGAAATCCTCAAGAAGAGAGGAAATTGTGGAATCAAGCTTGTTTGATTAATTTCTGGAGTCATATTCCTAGTTTATCTTGGGTGGCTCTTTTTTTTTTTTTTTTGGTCAATATTCCATTCTCTTTTTTATGACTAGAAACACCACCATGGAAATCCCCCACTCAACCACCCCCCCCTTAAAATTTTTAAAAAAGCAAGCTATAGTGTCATGCCTTTTGTAA
>Ga0116227_10012810_pt1 | contig 13488 bp, 5 predicted proteins | sample S1TSphgellanicum_FD_89693 | JGI IMG/M metagenome (GOLD analysis project Ga0116227, IMG submission 89693) | Host-associated microbial communities from peat moss isolated from Minnesota, USA - S1T2_Fb - Sphagnum magellanicum MG | ecosystem: Host-associated > Plants > Peat moss > Unclassified...
ACGATGAGAGGTTTAAGCTAGATTGTTGAAGTTCTGTGATTTGGGAGAGAGCTTGTGCTCTCGGGTGTAATTACTTGGTGAATATTGAATGGAGTTGTTCTTTGGCTAGCATCCGCGAGTGTGCTAGCAAAACAAGAGTCTGTACTTCCGAAGGTCTGCCTGTTGTTGTGTGTTCATGATGTGTAGTCTATAGACCTCGGGATTAGTAGATAGATCAGGTCCTTTGAGGAGTCTGGTGATGTCTGTGCAAGATGTCAGATCAAAACATGGTTATGGTGTAGCCCCAGGGGTTCGATGGTGTTGGCTGTAAGTTTGGACCCCTCCTTTTTTGGTCACAGCCTGTTCTTCGTTTTTTGTAATACCCAACCAGGCAGGTTCTTTTTTTTTTAAATTATAAAACGGGCTTACTTAGTATTACATCTTAAATTGTATTTGTATTACATCAAATGTGGCATTTTTGTATGAGATTTTGCGTGATCAATGATATTGATACAAATTACCAAATTCTATTCGTATTGACAAGTCTCTCAATCTTTTTAAATATATGTCACTTATCAAATGTATATTTTTTTCCAATTTGTAAGCTTTAAATGCATTATGATTTTCTTTCAAGAACAAACCACCTTGAAGTGAAACAAGAGCACATATAAGAAGGCATTGTGTTTATTTTCATTTAACTTTTGTTTATTAATGTAGCATGGAACCAAAATTATAAATGTTTTGATGTCACAAAATGATTCAAAATTATATGTGATATATGATGTATGCATGGTATATACAAACATTTTAGATGTTGACCATTGAATCAAAATTAAAATGGTTGTAAATTATTTCATATCTATGTGCATTTTCACTATTAGAATTTAATTTCTTTGTAACCATTATTAAGTTTGTAAATTTTATGGTTTTCATATTCATTAGAAAAAATTTGAAAATCAATGACTGAATTTGTGACTCATTTATAATTGCAATGGACACATGCAACTAAAAATAACCTAGTTGTTTTGGACAAGTGCCATAAGACAATTAGTTGTAAAAGACATGACATGGGCATGAAGTTGAAAGTGTAATCACAAACCTTACAACTAGACTAGAATTTTTCGTCCATTGCCATGGATGATCCTTAGTATGATGTGTAACCCCAATTTGTGACTACATTTGCGACTGCATTCGAGATAGTCGCATGCTACCAAATGTGCCATTGGTGGTTAGGATTTAACCATGTGGTAATTTTAAAAAGCTAATGGCCATAAAACATGTGGAAATTTTTCATTTGTTAAATATATATATATTATGGTTATAGTAATTAAATATTATAATTATATTGATTAAATATTTTAATTAATTAATTATAATGTATCCTAGGCTAAACTGTAATAGGCAACCTATTATAGGCTAGGCTAAGGTAGAATAGGTTAGCTAGCATAGGCTAAGTATGTATGTAGGATCTTATTTATTTTATTGGGGACAAACCTTTTGATTGGCTCATCCCAAATGGCACGTGCATTATGTTTATAATGCATACCATGAATCTAATCCATTCTTTCATCTACTTATATACTTTACAAATTTGAAGTTGTAGACAAAAGATATGGGACAATTCTAATGAAAGGGAAACACTGCAACACTACCACACTATCACATCCTTTGTCCCATATAAAAACATTATCATATATACTATTTTCATTAACTATTTACTACTTATCTACTTATTATCTACTACCTAGCCTACCTAATAAATTAATATTGTAGCCCACATTTAATAAATTAACTGCTTAACATAATTAATTAATTAATCAATTAATACAAAAACACTATGACATCCACAAAATAAAATACCTTTTGCTTCACTTATAACCTACCTACCTATTAATAGTTATCCTATTTATTACATACTACCTAGGTTACATACCTATTATCTACTACCTAGCCTACTTAACAAATTAATTATCTACCCTACATTTATACATTAATTGTTTAACATAACTAATTATTTTATCAATTAATATAAAAACATTATGACATATCCACAAAATAAAATACCTCTTGCTTAATTTACCTACCTATTCACTACCTACTAGTACCTATCCTACTTATTACATACTACCTAGCCTAACTAATTAATTGACTAAGTACCTAATTAACCTAATTAATTAATTAATTAATATGAAAACATAATCACATATTCACACAATAAACTAATAAACCTACTTGCTACCTATATTCCTATTTACTACCTACTACTTAGTTTACCAATTGATTAATGACCTAACCTACCAACTACCTACCTAGTTTACCTAGCCTTACTAAGATTAACCTTCATACCTAACATATTAGCTACACCTAATAAACTAGCCTACTATTACATATAGATAACTTAGGCTAATTAATTACGTATGCAAGCTAGGCTAAGCTACCAATGTACATAGGCCTACTTAGTTTAATGTAACCTATTAAGTTTAGTTAGCTTAGTTTACCAACTAGGTTATAATAGCCTTTTCTAGCAAACTATTAGTTATTAGATATTATATCATGGAAAACCCATGGATAATTGTAAAGAAGACCCATGGATTGGTACATTGAAAGGATAATAGTCCAATTGAAATAGCAAAGTTTCCAATATGTGGTCTATGTTTTTTTGTTCAGGTGATAAAATATACTATTGTAGTTGCAAAGCCTTTCATTTGTAGTTGCAAAAACAACTACGTTATCATCCATCAATGAATGCAATCAAAATTGGATGACTTTGTTCACTTTTCATCTACATTTTCAATGAAAATCATATTAGTTGTAAGTTGCAATTGCATCTACAACTAAAATTTGGTTCAACCTTTCTTATAGTTCATATGTGACCACAACAAGTTGCAACTACATGGACACATAGGACTAACACACTACTAGTTGTAAAATTAGTTGGTTTGGACATTAGTCGCATAGTAGTTGCAAAAATATGGTCAAAATGGACAACATTTCTTCTAGTGATTGATGCATTAATAAAATTTTACATTTTTTTGCATAGGGCTATTCATTATGTATTGTGTTTGTAACCAATGATTTCACTACTTAAAGGACTCTTAAAAGGTCTTGACATATTTATGGGAATGTTTTCAAATGCACTTTTAAATAATAATAAAATGCAATATCATTTTTAGTCATAAGAATTGAAACAATTTTTTTCATCATTTATAAATCAAAATTCTAAGAATATTATTTTCAAATGACCAACTTAACTACTTCACTCCTTATAATTTTTTTGTCTTTAGTGCCTTTTTGGTTTTTAATAGCGAAAATGCACCCATCTTGACCATTGTTTACATTTTGATCATTCAATTAGGATGGAACAATTTCAAAGATGGTTACAAGCAATGGTTATTCAATTTTTCTTCAATTTGTAGCAATTGGTGGAGGTTAAAAGTCAATTGTTTACCAATGTATTAATTTTTATGAAAGCGATATTAGCACATTCAAGAAAACTCAACTATTATGCCGACTACCTTCAACAACAAGTACAATGAGAAGGATAATACCCAAAACCAACTAAAAAACAAAAGGATATGAAAAGATATCACTACCAAAAATTACATCCAATTCCATTGAAGTTGACCACCCAACTAGTTGTTGAATGGAAACATTAACACAAAACAATATCCTAGTGGATTTGATTGTCAATTTCCATTGTAGTGGATGTTTAGTGGAAAATTCTTATTAAATTGCACTCCTATCTATGTGCCACTAGGGTGCGATGGGAATAATTGTTCATTGATAAAATTTTCACTTGAAGTTTGAAACTTCATGGATCAATGGAAATACACAGTTGAAATTGCATAGTGGAAATGCATAATGGAAATTGTAGAGTGGAAATAAATAATGGAAATTACAAAATGAAAATTGCAAAGTGGGAATGCACAATGGAAATTGCATAGTGGAAATTGTGAAGTGCAAATGCACAATGGAAATTGCACGGTGGAAATGCATAGTGGAAATGCACAATGGAATGCACATGCAATTTAACTTGTAATTGGATATATGTAATTTGGTACTTGTTATATTACAAAGTAAATGGTAGTTGGATGGCAAAAACCTTGGATCAGTGGTCTCCAAGGAGATCAAGGTTCAAACCTTGATACGAACAATGGAAATTCGGTCAAATGTTGACTTTTACATGTCATATGTTGATCGTATGTTGATTGTACATTGACCATATGTTGACCATACAACGATTGTATATAGGTCATATGTTTGGAAAATATGAATAATAATAATAATTTTTTTAAAAAAATTGAAATATCACCACACAAAACCACTATTTTTACATGAATGACGAATGGAAATGCATAGTGGAAATGCACTAGCCAAGTTCGATGAACCATTGAACAAGTTGTTGGGTGGAATCGCCAGTGGAACTATTGCCACACAATTCGTTTCCTAGCAATGACCACTAGGGCAAAGTCAATTTCCACTATAGTGGATTTTGGGATTTCCACCCATTGTTGGGTGGAATACACATTGGAATAGGACATGGTTTCTTGTAGTGTATGAATATTTCAATCAAGATACAAAATTTTGAAATTAATCTTGACCTTAAGCCTATGATTCTAAAATGTATGTCCATGCATTTTTAATGTCCAAAGATTGGTAGTTCATTACTTGAGGTTCTTCAAGTGGATGTTGGATGGTGATACGTATTGCATGTGTCATACCTTATATTTACATTCCAAAAGGCTTGATTTTGACTTATATGATATTGCTTAACACCATTTGATCAACAAGCATTCCAATGAAATGGTTGTTATATAAAAACATTATCCATTATAGCCCAATGATCATTTGATACTTACAACTAGCAATATGAGACACATGCACACACAAATCAAAACACAAAAAATTGTGATCAAGATATGTTTGGCCTTACATGCACAAGGGTTATGATCTTCAAGGAGCATATAATGCACATGTTGTACTCTTGAAAGATTTGATGGGGATAAACCACAACCCAACAAGGACATTTCATATGATTTTAACTGTATCTTATTCCTACATTTTGAGGCCCATTCACCATATCGATCCTTGGTAGCATATCTAGACTACTAGGTTCCATTACATTTTAGAATAACACCATTAAAACATAACCACCATTAGATTAACACCACATGTAAAACAATAACATTAATATTTTAGTATTGTGTAATTCCACATCTAAATAAACTTCATGACCAAAACATCAACATTAGATCAATACCACCATTAGGGCAACAACACCATTAAGTTAGCAACATCATTCTAAGCAACACCTATAGAATAAGAACACATTCAAGTAATAGGGTAGATGTGAGCTACGGTGATTCACTTTTTGTGTCCTTATGGGCTTTTTACAAAGTGTATTTTATTCAAATGCCACAAATGCATTATAAAATCATCAATTTGATAAAAAAAATTATGGATTAAGATTGCCAACTTGAATAAAAATATTTATTGATGGGTGAAATTCAACAAACATACACCAATCATATAGTAGTGGACTTTTAAAGTGGACATATGGACTATAATCTAGGTTCTGCATTAACATTCAAATGCATTTTTTGTTATGATTTCATCTCAATATTTTTTATAAGGACTCAGTATATGATGCATGATGGAAAGAAATATATGGATTGAAAAAACTCATAACAAAAACTTTAACCAACAAATAACTATGGACTTTTGAATGACCAAATTTGGACCTTATTTTCAAAGGTCCCAATCTTGGTCATTTTTTGTTTAATTGATGTTTTTTTCCCTTTAACATGTATGATAAAGAGTTTTCTAGGTGGGTAGCCTTTCATATGGACTTTATTAATTGATTAATCACCACATAGGGCCCACTCAACATTGGTTTTTAATGTTTCTTTTCCACTCTAGTGTTAATTTTTCCATTTATATAGACTTTTGGGATTGGAACTAGCCTTGTCGCTTTTGAACCACCCTAACTTGCATCTACCCAACAACATTAATACTTTTAAAATATGATGCAATACCATTAATCAACATCACAACCAAGATAATAACAACATTATATTAACAACACCATTAGGGAAATAACACCTATAAAACAACAATACCAAATTTAAGGTAACAATACCATGATCAGTAGCACACATTAATGCAACAACACCATGATTAGCACACCATTGAGGCAATAATAGTTGGAAAGCAACAACACATGAACAACAACCACAATAAAATACTTGAATATTGTGCAATACCACTAAATAATGACCAGAATTACAACAAGAAATTAAATCAGCAACATTGAATCATCCATCACATGCATTCATCTTTTTTGGATTTGAAATAAATTCAAATCGAACTTTGTCAAACATAAGGTTTAACCACATGTACACTTGTGTGATGAAAACAAATGGATGTAAACCACTTAATGGTTTTATTATTTATTCATGTTTTTTTGTTCTTATTATAGTTGTTTTTACAAGCTTTCAATGTTGTTGTTAGTTATAGATGTTCTTGTGTTCCTAGCATCTTGTGTTGTTTGTGTTATTTTTCTTGTAAATGCCCTACTCATGTGTTTTTACTAGGTATAAAGTTGTTATTCTTGTGAAATTATTAACATGTTTTTTTGTTGTTGTTATTCATGTGTTGTTATTCTATTTGAATGTTGTTGCTTTAAAGAGTGCTATTGATCATAGTGTTACAACCTCCCTAAAGTGTTGAACTACCCTAATCATACTTGTGATCATGGTGTTGTTGCCCAAATGTGTGTTACTAATCATGATGTTGTTGTTCTATAAGTATTGTTGCCTTAATGGTGCTACTTCAATCATGATGTTATTGGTTCAATGTTTAATACTAATTAAAGTGTTGTTATTTTAATATAGGTGTTGTTGATTTAATGTTGGGTGAAAACAAAATCAAAGGAACTAAGGGCGCCAAGGTAAAACTCCTTTTCCAACGATTGCACATGACACGTGTCATTTTTGTGTTAGTTTATAACCTAAAATTTTGTATTTTGGATACCCAATCTAACACTGCATGTTAGATATAAATATGTTTTGACTATAAATTGAATTTATATCATATATTATGCATTCATGCCCTTTATGACATAGATATGAACTACTTATTGTTGAGGCCACATTTTCAAAATCCATAATTTTCAAGGGCAAAAACAGATTTGAACCAAATGTGTTCAAATTAGTTATTTAAAAAATTTCATTAATTCAAGTTATTTTGCCCTTCCAATCATTAATGTTAAAATCCTTTCCAAGTTTTACAAGGAATGGTGCACATTTGGGTAAAAAAAAGGATGTTTGAAAAAATAAGGACTATCCACTCTTCAAGTTTGAGTGCTTTGAACATGCAAAAATATTTTGATTTGTGTCAAGCTTTGAACATATAAACTTTGCGATTAATGGAAAATATTCCAAAAACTTTTATGATAATGCAAACTATTATGCTTCCTTTGTGATCTTTCAAACATTAAAAAATGCAATTTTAACTCCTTTGATTGTGTTTTTACCCTATTGTTATTGTTTTGGTTGTGATGTTGATCTAGTTGTATTGCACAATACTCAAATATTTTAATGTTGTTATTGCTCATGTGTTTTACATGTGTCACTATTTCAATGGTGTTATTGATTTCATGTTGTTATTATTATGGTCATGATGTTGATATAGTGGTATTGCATAATATTCAAATATTGAACTATTCATTTGTTGTTGATGTAATGGTGTTGCTATCCTATTTGTGTAAGTGTTCTATTGAAAACTATGTCCATTTTCACTTAAACCTTCCACCCAACTTTCCACCCAACTATCTATTGAATGGAAACACCATCACAAAACATCATGGGTGGATTCAATTGTCAATTTCCATTACACAATGGATGTTTAATGGGCCTTTGATGACCATGTGTATCATAGAAACATTGGTGTTTTTTGAGGTATTGAGAGGACACCAACTTTTTAAATGAGTGCAAATGATATATTTGTTGTAGCTGGTGCAAGGGAATGTGCCTTGAAGTAGGAGGCCAACTTGCAAATGGTGATAGATTATTACAATATTTGGCATCAAATGATTCAAAATTTTGTTCAAACTCAATTATTAACAAGTAAGAGATGTTGAATGCCCCACTTAAAACATTGCATACTTGTGTTCACAATTACCATGTAATGGTATAACCCTTGCAGCTCATTGGTTGTTGTGTGTAGTTGAAGGTTGAATTACATGATGGAAATTTAATGGGTGCATGGTGGAAGTTTAGTGGGTGCATGTTGGGAGTTTGATGGGAACATGGTTGGCATTTTAGTGGAAATGTTGCATTCTGAAGTGTACTATTGTAATTGTGTTCACCTTTATTTCAAATGAAATTTGATTAATTTTATCATGCATGAATGATAGGCATGGCATTAATTTGCATGGGGTGTTCATGGGTATGTTGTGCATGGTGGGTGGCAAGACAAATTTGGCCTTTGGTTAGTGAACCTAACTTGTTGATTCTCCCCTTTGGATAGGACATATGTTTTTCTATAATAAGTTTCCCAAATGAGCAATGGGTTGGCCAAATTGGTGGACATGTGTACATTACTAAAAAAATTGGTGGAAATGTCATGTGCATGCATTTCCATCATGAGGATGACTCCAAATGTTGGATGGTTGAGTGGAAGCTAACTTAAAGGAACACTACGGGTTTTCTAATATATGCATTTGTTCAATTATGCATTGCAACATCCACATGCCAACCATTCCATCATGTCTAACTGTTAGTTTTTGGTTACTTCCAATTTGACATGTGCATATGTTATTGTCTTCCGCATGTCTTCTTTGTGAAAGACAATATCATGGGTGGAGACTAGTTAATTGTGATTGAGAAGGAACATCGCAACCATCAATTTGTTAGTGAAACCAAAGCACAAATGTTAGGGGTTGCACAAAGGTGGGTGAAACAACTATAACCAACATGGAAGTTGATGCTAAGAATGGTGATATTGGCAATGAAGGTGGCAAGGAAAAGGTTGTGTGAATGGAATCCAACCTTGTTGCATAGCAAGCTAGATCACATGGATTATGAATTAGAATTACGTGATTCAAACCACATCTAGTTTATTCAAAATAAACTTTTAAGAAAATTACAATACCAAAAATATTATGTGTATAAATTAGTAATTATTTACATTATGTTAATGCTTTATATAAAATTAATTTTTGAAGTAACATAATATTTTCTAATAACTTAAATATTGAAATTTAAGTTATAAAATAATTAGAATTAAAATAAATGAAAATTTATAAATTTTATATTGATTAAATATATGCTTAAAATGTGGGGAGGTAGAATAAAATATTATATATTATCCTCAAAAATCAAATATTTCCTGGAAAAAATCAATGTTTTTAAAAAATAGGCTTATTAAAAAATTATGTTATTTGGAAGAATTTGTTTTGAAAACATATTGTTGAAATGTATTAAAGAACCAGATTGAAATGTATTTTCAGTTGAATTAATTGATCTTATTTTTCTTAAAGAATTTATATGTATGAAAATCTTGGAAAAATCAATTTAGAATGGAATTTAACTTTTTTAATTTGGAGAAAGTATGAAGAAAATAATAATGATTAAAGATTTTTTTTTTGAAGGCACCATTGTTGAAATGTATTAAATTGCAAGTTTCAAATGTATTTTCAATCAAATTAAGTAGTTTTTTTAATTAAAAATATTAAAAATGTGTACATCTTGGAAAAATATTCTAAAATGAATTTGTTATTTTTTCATTTGGACGAAGTATGAGAAAGATAATAATGGTTTTAAGAAAGAACGAATCTTCAAAACATCATTGATGTTAAAATGTACTAAATCACAAGATTCAAATGAATCTACATTCAAATTATGTATTTCTTTCTTTCTTTAAAATATTAAAGATGTGTACATCATGGAAATACCTTTTAAATTGAAGTTTATTCATGAGAAAGATAATATCTAAAGTTGGCTTTTGTAAAGCATTTGGAATAAACAGCATAATAAATCCAATCATCACTGCACTTGTTTTGTAATAAATGAAATGGTTGGATGGCAATGGCAATGCATTATGACCTTGGACTCCAAGGTTCAAACCTTGGTAAAAGTTTGAAATGACTTTTTTAATAGTAATATATATATATATATATAATTCAAAATAATATTTTTTTTAAATGCCATGTGGCAATTTTTAAGTTGATTAATTCATAGTGAATTCCCTATTAGTGTTTGTTTTAATAGTAAAATGTTGTGGATGTGGACAAGAATGAACCAACACCCAGTAGTGCACTAGTTGGCCATTTTGTCCATAGAATGGGCTACATTTCTTCATCTAGTTCTTGACCTTGTGTTAACCCAACATTATACCATAATCAACCCTTTTGGGTTGTTGACCTTTGACCCTTTTTCTTTTTGGGTTTTTTTTTCCAACCTTCACCATACTACCCTCCAACCTAGTTACCCTACTAAGGACCTACATCTTGGCCCCACTTACCAACCCCTTACCTACCTACAGGTCCTATTTTTCATGGTTAAACCCCTCTTTCTTAGCTTTGCCTTTTGGCACAACTTCTAATTTTTCTTGGTTAAACCTATGTCTTTTGGCAAGACCTTCATCTTTTCATGGCTAAACTTCTACATGATGACGAAATCTTTATATCTTTTTAACTAAAACTCTATCTCTTGGCAAAACTTCTATCTCTTCATGGCAAAACCTTTATCTTTTCATGGAAAAACCTCTAAATGATGACAAAATCTTTATATATTTTTAACTAAAACTCTATCTCTTGGCAAAACTTTTATCTCTTCATGGCAAAACTTTTACCTTTCAATAAAATCTATATAATTTCTTGGTTAAACCTCTACCTTTTGACAAAACTTTTAACGTTTTTTAGTTAAACCTTTATCTCTTGATAAAACCTTTATCTCTTCATGGCTAAACCACTACACATTAGCAAAAGTTCTATATATTTTAAACTAAACCTCTACCATTTAGAAAAACTTTTAACTCTTTCTAGCTAAAACTATGTACCTCTTAGCAAAACCTTTTTTTTCTTAGCTAAATTTTTACTTCTTAATAAAACCTCTATCATTTTTTGTTTATGCCTCTACCCCTTGGAAAAACTTTTAATTATTTTAGCTAAACTTATACCTCTTGGCAAAACTTCCATCTTTTTGTGGTTAACTTCTACCTATTGGCAAAACCTTTAGTTTTTCTTTCTTAAACTTTTATTTTTTTTAAAAACCTTTATTTTTACATGGCTAAACTTTTACTTATTGGAAAAACCTCTAATTTTTGGTAAAACTTTTAGATTATATTGAATTAACCTAAAGACTACTTTTTCAACAAAATCTTTTAGCAAAACTTTTTAGCTACACTATTGACCTAATTATCTTATTGACCTAGTTACATTATTGACTTAACTTGTTTTTTATTTGTGTACATACCTATTTGAGCACTTAACCACTAGCTTACATACATGATACCTACTTACTTACCTACCCACCCATGCACTCACCTACCTATCCATCTATTTATTTAGTTTCCTACCTACCCACCCACCTATATTCACCTGCCTACTTATTAGTTACATATTGTTAATGTTTACTAATGTATGATATACAAAATATGAAGATATTGCACAAATGAGCTAAGAACCAATTTAATCATATTTGACCCCTCAATAAATGGTAACCATGAATGCCAGTATTACACATTCAATCAACTTTTGTGACCCATGCATAAACATTGCATATTTTGGTAATTATTGTTAAAAGTTAAAATAGTTGAAGATCTAATTGCAAAATACAATACCCACATATGAAAACATATGTCATTTTATATACAATACACCTCAATAATTATTACATATTTTGTGACCAAAATGCAAGAATTTTTTTTCTTTTGAATTCCTATTCCTTTTTTAAATTATTTTTCAATGTCTTTTTTCTTTAAATGTTTTATTTTTCTAATTTCTTTTACTTTTTTTCCTTCTAAATTTTTATTTTTATTTTCTTGTTTTATTTTTTTTCTAATTTTTAAATTTTTTATCATCATCATCTTTTTCATTGACCATGCATTTTGTATGCCTAACATTTCAATATTGCACAAACCATCCAGAAAACCAACTAGCATTTTATGCTTCAAATGTGGGTATTGTAAAATTAGTCTAACAAAATTAATGTTTATTTTGTGACCCTTATGCAAGTATTTCACATTGAACTTTATGTTTCTAAAATGTTTTTAGTGCAATAATGTAACAACATTGCAATATGTTTCAAACTCATATTTTTAAGGAAAATTCAACAAAATATGAATGCAATGCTCCTATTCAAGGCATGCAAACATAATATAAATGTGAGATTACAATTGCAATAAGACAAAACTTATATGTATTGATGCAAATATCACATCTATTAAAACTTTAAAACATGTCCAAAAAAAGGAAAACATGAATTCCATGCCATTGTTTATGCCAAAGAACCCGCATAAGATATATATGTTATTTTCTAACCTCAAGAAACCCCTTTTTTAAACTATTTTCATTAGCCACCATGCCATGTGTTCACTGATAAGTTCTTATTGTTGTAACCACCTTAGTAGCATGTTGATGAGTGTAAAGTTGATAGTGATACAATTGGAGTTGAATGTCATTGGTTACAAATTGGTATTTCATAGTTATTCAAATTTTACATCAAGCACATGATACACATAAACATACAAAAAGAAACAAAAGCAATAATTATTCTAACATTTTAAAAAACAAAAAAATTGGAATAATAGGCCAAAAAACCAAAAAAAAATCTTATTCTTAAAAAAATAGCAAAAAAGGAAATAGAAACTAGAATTCTTCTTCTTGAATTTAAAAAAAAAAGAGAAAAGAGGGAAAAAATATCCAAAAAAAAAAAGGGAAAAGAAACAAACTTTTTCTTTTGGAATCTAAAAACAAGGGAAAAAATGGGGAAAAAATTCAAGAAAAGAATAAGGAAAAGAAAACAAACTTCTTCTTTTGGAATTTAAAAAATAAAAAAACTGGAAAAAAAAGAAAAAATAAAAAAATAATCTTTGTCTTCTTCTAATTTTTTTTCTTTTCATTTTTTTTCTTTTGTTTATTTTCATTCCCTTCTCTTTTATTCTTCTTTCTTCTCCTCCTTCTATTTCTTACTTCTTCATTTTGCTTATGTTCTTATTTCACAAACCAAAAACAAAACAAAACAACAAAGACAATGATGTGATGAAAAAGAAGGAAAATGTTTGAAAAAGGGAAAAAAAATATAAAGAAAACAAAATGAAGAAGAAGAAGTTGTTGCAATAATAGAAAATGAAAAAAAAATGATGAAAAAAAAAATGATAAGAAGATAAATCTATAGCAACAATAAAAAAAAAGAAGAAAAACAAAAGATGGGGGAAAAAAAAAGGGGAATTTTCTTGAAATCTAAAAGAAAGGTGGGCCAATGGGCAAAAAAAAAAAAAAAAAAA
>Ga0116227_10012815_pt1 | contig 13482 bp, 15 predicted proteins | sample S1TSphgellanicum_FD_89693 | JGI IMG/M metagenome (GOLD analysis project Ga0116227, IMG submission 89693) | Host-associated microbial communities from peat moss isolated from Minnesota, USA - S1T2_Fb - Sphagnum magellanicum MG | ecosystem: Host-associated > Plants > Peat moss > Unclassified...
CCTATAGCCTGGTTTCTTATGCCTGGCTGATCGGAGGAGGATTTACATATAATATTTCCAAAAAGGTAACCGTGGGACTGGAAGCGTTGTATCGCTTCACCCAAACTGACTATCTCGCCGACGTAAGTACTACTTATGCCGGCCCTGCTGCGTTTCCGGCGTTGCCAAATGGCCAGCCCACGGTGGCGGCTCAGTTGCAGGATCGGTCTGGTGCAAAAGGTACGCCCATTGGGGTAATGGGCCGACAAAGAGGGAATAGCAGGGATAAGGATCAGTACGTTACGATTGAATTAACGATCAGTATTCTTTTTACTTCTTACAACTGTAAATTTTAATTTACGGCAAAAATACTTTCTGCGGGCGGCCATTCCATACCTGCGAACCGCCATGATAAGTCTCCCAATTTGCTTAAATCCCCACTGGTATTGAATTCGCTGTTAAAACTACGTTAAAAGACCTTCTTGGGCTTTGCTAAAAAAGTCATTACTCTATTTTTGTATCTTTGCACCCTTTTAGTAAATCTGTTAAATCTGTTTTAATACGCCTGACACAAATGAGCTTGAAGGATAAATTGGACTTACAACGGTTACCGCGCCATATAGCCATTATTATGGACGGGAACGGCCGTTGGGCAAAGGAGAGGGGACAAGACAGGCTGTACGGGCACCATGAAGGGGTAGAAAGTGTGCGTAATATAGTGACGACCTGTGCAGAGCTGGGGGTAGGCTATCTGACCCTATACGCGTTTTCTACCGAAAACTGGGACCGCCCGGTTTACGAAGTGAATGGCATTATGGAACTCCTCGTAAACACTATCCGTATGGAAGTGAATACGTTATCAAAAAATAATATCCGGCTGAGCGTCATAGGCGACATGGAAATGTTACCTCCCCAATGCCAGCGGGAAATGGAAGAGGCAATTGCCCTTACCAGCCAGAATACCGGCCTCAATCTCATTATGGCTCTCAGCTACAGTGCAAGGTGGGAAATCGTGAATGCAGCCAGGAAAATAGCCCTGGATGTGAAAAATGGAGCCCTGGACCCGGCAGCTGTGACGCCAGAGGTATGGGAAAAATATCTCTGTACCACCGGACTGCCTGACCCCGAATTAATGATTCGTACCAGTGGAGAATGCAGGATCAGTAATTTACTACTATATCAACTGGCCTATGCGGAACTGTATTTTACAGATACCCGCTGGCCGGACTTCCGCAATGAACATCTTTACCAAGCCATCTTAAATTACCAAACCAGAGAACGGCGCTTTGGCAAAACAAGCGAACAAATTCAGCAGAATGAAGAAATTATTTCCTAAGGGCCTTCTGGCTATAGCATTATGTTGCAGTGCAGGCATTCGTGTATCCGCTCAGCAAAAAGATACCGTGCCACCTATGCAGCCCCCTGCTAACCCGCCGGCCGTTTCTCCTCCGATCAACACAGGGATTCCGCAACAGTACGAAATTGCCGATATTACCGTTGCCGGTACCCAATATCTGGATAAATCATTGCTGCTGTCGCTCTCCGGCCTCAGTGTCGGTGATAAGGTAACCTATCCGGGTGGTGATCAGTTTACCAAGGCGATTCAAAGCCTCTGGTCGCAAAGACTGTTTGCTGATGTGACCATTTATGTGACCAAAATCGAAGACAATAAGATCTGGCTGGAAATAGGATTAACGGAAATGCCCCGCATGTCCTCCTTCGTTTTCAGGGGAATCAAAAAAACCGAAGCAGACGATATTACCACCAAAGCCGGTTTGCGTAAAGGAACGGTGATCACACAGGCCCTGAAACAAAACGTAATCGGAGTTGTGCACAAATTCTATGCTGATAAAGGATTTGGTAATGCTTCCGTTAAAATTGAAGAAAGAGGAGATTCCGGACAGGTAAACTCCAAACACGTCATCTTTAACGTTAACAAAGGCAGTAAAGTACGTATCCAGGATATCAATATCGTTGGTAACTACAATATCGCAGATAACAAGATCAAGAAGAAGATGAAAGGCACCAAAGAACGGTCCCGCTTCACCCTTCACCCTGATCTGGAACAGGTATACGTGGATTCCCTGGCACAACCGGATGACTTCTGGCAAACCTACGGTTTCCTGCAACCTACCCGCGCACTGGACAAGCTGGACCCTTATTTCCGCTTTAAACTGTTCAGCTCCGCCAAATTCAACGAAAACAAATACCTGGAAGATAAAGGCAAGGTCATTGGTCTCTATAACTCCAAAGGTTACAGGGATGCCGTTATCGTAAGAGATACCACGTATAAAACCCATTCCCAGAATCTGAATGTAGATATGCAGATCTCTGAGGGTAAAAAATATTACTTCGGTGATATTACCTGGAAAGGTAATACCCGTTACTCCGACTCCGTACTGACCCGTATCCTGGGTATTAAAAGGGGAGATATCTATAACCTGGAACTGCTCGAAAAGAGAATCGGTAAACAAATGTCACAGGAAGGCGGCGATATCAGCGGCTACTACATGGACTATGGCTACCTGTTCTTCCAGATCGATCCGGTAGAAGTAGGGATCCGTGGCGATACCATCGACTACGAAATCCGTTTGAGAGAAGGACCACAGGCTACGATTAAAGAAGTACGCATTGCGGGTAACGAAAAAACCAATGAACACGTGATCCGTCGTGAGCTGCGCACCATTCCAGGTGAAAAATTCAGCCGCCAGGATCTGATCCGTTCCAACCGTGAAATTGCCAACCTCGGCTTCTTCAACCCGGAAAAGATCGGTATGAACCCCGTACCAAACGTTCAGGATGGTACCGTGGATATTGACTATACCGTAGAAGAAAAAGCCAATGACCAGCTGGAACTGTCTGCTGGTTGGGGTGGTTATATCGGGTTAACCGGTACGCTCGGGGTAACGTTCAATAACTTCTCCCTGCGTAATATCTTTAGAAAAGAAACCTGGGATCCGTTACCAAGTGGAGATGGACAGAAATTATCTGTACGTGTATCCTCCAATGGTAAAGCCTATCGTTCCTATAACTTCTCTTTCACCGAGCCGTGGCTGGGTGGTAAGAAAAGAAATCAGTTCTCTGTAAGCTTCTACAGCAGTTATCAGAACCCTTACGCTTATAGCAACTACTACAAGCTGCCTGGAGATACCACCACTTCAACGGATGGTCACTTCAAGGTATTGGGTGCTTCCGTATCACTGGGTAAGCAGCTGAAATGGCCGGATGACTATTTCACCCTGATCTACTCCCTGAACTATCAGCAGTATAAACTGAAGAACTATAACTACTTTGGTATCCAGGGTTTTGAAAACGGTACTTCCAATAACGTCAACATCAAGCTGACGCTGTCCCGTTCTTCTGTGGATCAGCAGATCTTCCCGCGTAGTGGTTCCAACTTCATGGTGTCTGCGCAGTATACGCCGCCATATTCCCTGTTTAATCCCGACAAGGATTACAAGAACGAAACAGCTTCACAACAGTTTAATTTTATCGAGTACCAGAAATACCGTTTCAACGCAGAATGGTATGTGCCTTTGAGCAAACCAATGGGTAGCGATAACAAGACTTTTGTATTGAAAGTGGCCGCGAAATTTGGTTATATCGGTCGTTATAACAACCGTACAACCCTGTCGCCTTTCGGCCGGTTTGAAATGGGTGGTGATGGTTTGAGTAACTTCGCGATCTACGACCGTGATATCATCTCCCAGAGAGGTTATCCGGTGTATTATACCTCCGATCCGAGCAAAAATCCTGAAAACGGTCAGCCAGCCAACTATTCCGGCTTCACTGTCTTCAATAAGTTTGTAATGGAACTGCGGTATCCGTTCAGTCTGAATCCAAGTTCTACGATCTTCGGTCTGGCCTTCCTGGAGGCTGCCAACGGTTATAAGGACCTGAATGAGTACAATCCTTTCAGATTACGTCGTTCTGCCGGTATCGGTATGCGCTTCTATCTGCCGATGTTTGGTTTGCTCGGATTTGACTATGGTATCGGGTTTGACCGTCTGCAGCCGGGTGGTGGTCTGAAAGACGCCGCCAAGTTTACATTTATGCTCGGGTTTGAACCAGAATAATGTGAAAATAAATTATATATTGCAAGTTTAACCGTCATTTGGTTTTGCAAAAAATCCATTGTAGCATGAAAAAATTATTTATTACAGCCGCTATTGTTCTGGCTATGGGCGGTGCAGCAAGTGCACAGCGCTATTGCGTGATAGATACAAAATATATCCTGGAAAGCATTCCGGAATACAAGGAGTCACAGAAGAAACTGGATGCCGTTGCTGAACAGTGGCAGAAAGAAATTGACGCCAAATTCCAGGAAGTGGATAAGATGTATAAGTCTTATCAGGCAGAACAGGTAATGCTCACCGAAGAGCTGAAGCGTAAACGCGAGGATGAAATCGTTGCCCGTGAAAAAGAGGCAAAGGATTTGCAGAAGAAGCGTTTTGGTTACGAAGGTGATCTTTTCAAAAAGAGGGAAGAACTGGTAAAGCCGATCCAGGATAAGATCTACAATGCAGTGCAGAAGCTCTCTGCCGGCAGGATGTACGACTTTGTACTGGATAAGGCCGCAGGTGCCACTGTTATATTTTCAGATCCTAAGCTCGACAAAAGCGAAGAGATCCTGAAGTCACTGGGTGTGAAAAAGTAAACCCGTACCTATTTTTTAACTATAAGTATTTAAATTTTTTTAAACACAGACAACATCATGAAGAAGTACGTAATTATTGCTTTTGTGGCGGTTACCGGTTTGTTCAGCGTGAATGCAATGGCACAATCCAAAGTAGCGCATATCAATGCACAGGCACTGGTAGCAAGCATGCCAGAAGCTAAAAAGGCAGAAACTGATCTGCAGACTTTTGCACAAGGACTGGAAGGTGATGGTAAAGCACTGGTAGATGAGTATACGAAGAAAATGAAGGAATTCGATGATAAGGCGGCCACTATGACCGACAACATGAAAGAAATTAAAGGTCGCGAAATCCAGGATGCGCAGAAACGCATTCAGGACTACCGTGAAGGCGCTGAACAGAAAGTACAGACTAAGCAGCAGGAACTGCTGAAACCCATCTACGATAAGGCGCGTAAGGCGATTGAAGATGTAGCCAAAGAGAAAGGTTACGGCTACGTAATCGACAGCTCTGCTGGTATGCTGCTGGTTTCTCCTGCTGCAGACGATATCCTGGCAGCTGTTAAGGCTAAACTGGGCGTTAAATAATTAATATTCTTAATACGGAGGGTGGAATGCGGTGAAAGCTGCATTCCACCTTTACATTTAAGAATTCTGATTTTAATTTTACATTTTAAATATTTTCTGCTACCTTTGCCTTCCGTTTTAAAAAACACAATACTTTAATCCGGGAGTTTTAGTATAGTACAGGTAAAAACAAAAAAAAGAAATGAAACGTACTTTTCAACCGCATAACAGACGCAGAAAGAGCGTTCACGGCTTCAGAAAGAGAATGGAAACTGCTAATGGCCGTAAGGTATTGGCTTCCCGTAGAGCAAAAGGTCGTAAGAAGCTGACTGTTTCTGACGAGCGTAAGCTGAAATAATCTATAGTAGCTAAATACTATTTGCCATAAAAACTTATTCTTTTACAAAGGAAGAAAGGTTAAAAAGCAGAAAACTTATTGAAACGCTTTTTCGTGAAGGAAAAGCGTTTTCTGTTTTTCCCTACCGGGTAGTTTACATGCCGTTGAAAGAACCGGGTAAATACCCTGTGCAGGTCGGTTTCAGCGCCGCCACCCGCAAATTTCCCCATGCGGTAGATCGTAACCGCATTAAACGCCTCGGCCGAGAAGCCTGGCGCCTGCAAAAGCAGGAACTCTATGACCAGCTCCGGACACAATCCCGGAACCTCGCCGTTTTCCTCATCTACACCGACAAAAAAATTGCTGATTTTTCTACCCTGCAAGACAAAATTTCGGTAATTTTAAAAAAGCTGCAAACCAGCACTTAGCATTAGTATTAGCGGTTAGCCACTAAACGGATTGCAGCAAAACCAGTATTTAACACCCGTTAAAGAAATGGTTGACTTTACTAAAAGCTAAAAGATGTTTTATGAATCGTGTTGTGCGTTGGCTGAGCTATCCCTTTATTTTCCTGATAAAGATCTACCAATGGTTTATTTCGCCCCTCCTGGGCAGTAAATGCCGTTATACACCCACCTGCTCCCAATACGGGCTGGAGGCATTTAAAAAATATGGCCCTTTCAAAGGTGGCTATCTCACCATAAAGCGTATCTTGTCTTGCCATCCCTGGGGTGGCCATGGATACGACCCGGTTCCATAATCACCGGTTGCCAGCTTTTTAATCGTTCATCTTATATACCCGTTGCATGCGTGCGTTTTTTAATAAAAGAAAGAAATTGACAGCAGCGCTGCTTTTGCTCATTACTGCAGCAGGCATCTTTGCTTTCAATGAAAACGATAAATACTTCCAGATTGCCAAAAACCTGGACATATTCGCGGCGTTCTACCGCGAACTGAATACTTACTACGTAGATGATCTGCCTCCCGAAAAAGTGATGCGCAAAGGCATTGAGGCCATGCTCGAGGAAACGGACCCATTCACAGACTTCGTTTCTGAAGAAAACCTCGACGACCTCAAATTCATGGCCACCGGTAAATACGGCGGCGTAGGCGCCTCTATCAATACCAACGGCGAATGGACCGCCATCACCGATGTGTACGAAGGCAGCCCCATGGACAAGGCCGGCGTGAAACCCGGCGATATCATCGTGAGCATGGATGGTAAACCCAGCCAGAACGTAGCCCAGGAAGAGATCAGCAAACAACTCAAAGGCGCCGCCGGTACCCCGCTGGACATGGTATTCCGTAATCCCGCCACCGGCGTGGAAACGCCAAAGAAAATCATCCGCGAGGAAATCAACGTAAAAGCAGTGAGCTATGCCGGCATCCTGAAAAATGATATCGGCTATATCAAAATGACCCAGTTCACCGAAAACAGCGGCAGCATGGTGCGTAAAGCAGTGGAACAACTGAAACAAACCAATCCCGCCCTGAAAGGACTGATCCTCGACCTCCGCGGTAACCCCGGCGGCCTGCTCGACGAAGCCGTGATAGTAGCAAATATCTTCGTAGATAAGAATAAACTGATCGTCAGCACCAAAGGAAAAGTAAAGAACTGGGACCGCAACTACGAAACGTCTGAACAACCCGTAGATGTACACCTGCCACTCACCGTACTCACCAACCATTCCTCTGCTTCCGCCTCCGAAATTGTAGCCGGCAGCATCCAGGACCTGGACCGCGGACTGGTCATCGGTCAGCGCTCCTATGGCAAAGGATTGGTGCAAACCACCCGGCAGCTGCCTTATAACACCAAACTGAAAGTAACGACCGCTAAATATTATACACCCAGCGGCCGTTGTATACAGGCCATCGACTACTCTCATCGCAACGATGACGGTAGCGTAGACTATGTACCGGATTCCCTGCGCAAATCATTTACCACCGCAGGTGGCCGCGCCGTGAAAGATGGCGGTGGCATCGAACCGGATGCAAAAGTAGATCCTACCTACATCAGCCAGGTAGCCATCACCCTCATCCGCAAACAGTTTATCTTCGATTACGCTACCAGCTATTATTACAGTCATCCAAAAATTGCCGCTCCGGGTGCGTTCGTTCTCTCAGAAGACGATTTCGCCGACTTTGAACGCTATCTTGATAACAAGGATTACAGCTACAAAACACGCAGCGAAGAAGCCCTGGACTCTTTTAAAAGCACCGCTAAAAAAGAGAAATACTACGACGCCGTTGCCAAAGAACTGGAAACACTGGAAACAAAAATGAAGCACGATAAAAAGCAGGACCTGCTGAAAAATAAAACGGAAATAAAACGATTACTGGAAGAAGAAATCGTGAACCGTTATTACCTGCAAAGAGGCCGTATTATTAAGTCTCTCGAGTGGGACAATGAAGTAAATACTGCCGCTGATATCCTGCACAATCCCGCAAAATATAAGCAGTTGCTGACAGCCGCGAAGTAAGCTGTCCAACCGCAAACATAACAAGCCTGCAGGCAGGTGTCGCAAAGAGCGGCGCTTCCCTGCAGGCTTCTTCATCTCCCATCTCCCTATTCTCATATAAATTATGAATTCCGGGAGAATAATTATATTTTGAGAGTCTCAGTGAATAATAAACAGTCATCATTTTTCAACCTAAACCAGGTGTCATCATGCCAGTAAATTCCAATGAAGACTCTCGCCGGAGTTTCATCAGTAAATTTGCCAAAGGAGTAGTAGGAGCGTCGCTGCTGCCAAGTATCCTGACCGCAGCGGATAAGAAAAGAAACATTGAATCACTTTCCCGACTGAAAGAAAAATACAGTCCCAACGATCAGATCCAGATAGCGCTCATCGGTGCCGGTGGTATGGGTACCGCAGACGCCAATACCGCTATCACGGTGCCTGGTGTGAAATTGATTGCTGCCTGTGACCTGTATGATGGTCGTTTGGCAGATGCTAAAAAGAAATGGGGTAATGATATTTACACTACCCGTAGCTACCAGGAAATCCTGAATAGAAAAGATATTGATGCCGTGATCATTGCGGTACCTGACTTCTGGCACAAGGATATTTCCGTAGCCGCTATGAACGCGGGTAAATCTGTTTACTGCGAGAAACCGATGGTACACGATATCAGCGAAGGCCCTGCAGTAGTAGAAGCACAAAAACGCAATGGCAAGGTAGTATACCAGGTAGGTAGCCAGGGGATGAGTTCTCTCGGTAATGAAAAAGCCAGACAGCTGCTGAAAGCTGGCGCTATCGGTAAACTGAACTATGCAGAAGGCTTCTGGGCACGTATGTCGCCCACCGGTGCATGGCAGTACCCGATTCCTGCCGATGCTTCCACTAAAACGGTTGACTGGACCACTTACCTCAAAAACGCACCAAAGCGCGATTTTGACCCATTACGCTTCTTCCGCTGGCGTAATTACAAGGACTACGGCACCGGTGTATCCGGTGATCTGTTCGTGCACCTGTTTTCCAGTCTTCATTTGGTAACCGGTTCCCTGGGCCCTAACAAAGTAATGGCGACCGGTGGTTTGCGTTACTGGAAAGACGGCAGGGAAGTACCGGATGTGATGCTGGGAATGTTCGATTATCCGGAAACAGAAATACACCCTGCGTTTAACCTGTCGCTCCGTGTAAACTTTGTAGATGGCACCGGTGGCACCAACTACCTGCGTATGGTGGGTAGCGAAGGCTCCATGACAGTAGAGTGGGATAAGGTAACCCTGTTGCGCAACGACGTACAGGTAGACGAAAACGATCCGCTGGCGGCTGCCAATGCAGCGGCTTCCAACAATGGAAAATCGTACGCCTATCACCGTGCGAACATGCTGGATCCGGAGAAGATGATCTACGAAGCAGAGAAAGGCTACAAAGGCGCTCACTTTGATCACTTCTATAATCTGTTCAATGCCATGCGTACCAATGGTAAGGTAGCGGAAGATCCTACCTTCGGATTCCGTGCTGCTGCGCCGGCGCTGCTGTGCAATGAAAGCTATTTCGAGAATAAGATCATCAAGTGGGATCCTGTTAATCTGAAAGTAGTTAGCTGATGAAACAATTGGTTAAGCATATAAAAAAATCCCGTCAGGCTAACCTGACGGGATTTTTATTTTTAAACGCGTTGCTTAAACGGCTGCTTCGTAACGTTTGCTGATAGCGTTCCAGTCAACTACGTTCCAGAATGCTTTCAGGTATTCAGGACGACGGTTCTGGTATTTCAGGTAGTAAGCATGTTCCCATACGTCTACACCCAGAATCGGGGTACCTTTTACTTCAGCAACATCCATCAGTGGATTGTCCTGGTTAGGAGTGGAGGAAACTTCCAGTTTGCCATCCTTTACGGTTAACCATGCCCAACCGGAACCGAAACGGGTAGCACCGGCAGTGCTGAATTTTTCCTGGAATGCTTCAAAAGAACCAAAAGTGCTGTTGATAGCATCGGCCAGTTTACCACTTGGGGTACCGCCGGCGTTTGGCGCCAGGCTGGTCCAGAAGAAACTGTGATTCCAGTGACCACCGCCGTTGTTTCTTACAGCCGGGCTGATTTTACCGGCATTAGCTACCAGTTCTTCCAGCGATTTGTTCTCGTTTTCTGTGCCTGCTACTGCTTTGTTCAGATTGTCTACATAAGCCTGGTGGTGCTTACCATGATGAATTTCCATTGTCAGTTTATCGAAATTCGGCTCTAACGCATCAGTTGCGTAGGGTAAGCTCGGAAGTGTAAATGCCATAACTCAAATTTTTATGGGTTTGAAAATATGATTTCTTGATAGTCGCCAAATTTACTGCCAATCCGTTAAAATTTAGCCATTTAATTATTTAGTAATTTAGATAATTGCTTTTATAATCGGCTACTGGCGGTAAATCCAACTCCCATCGGCATAATTAAGTGAAATCAACCAATGCCTGGGCTTGATCATATTGGAAATTATTTTATATTTACGGATACTCGGTTTAACAGGACGTAACATATAGGCATATTTCGCGTGTGCTTGGTTGTTGTTTACCTATTGTTTGTTTAAAACTTATAGTATGCAGACAGGCTCGGACTCGGGGCTACATTTTTCCCTCAATGCCTTACAGAAGGAAAATGAGCATTTAAAAAATCGTATCCATTGGTTGGAGAGCGTTTTACATCATGTACCCGCCATGATCTATAGTTATGATAATAACAATAAAGCTGTTACATGGTGTAATGAACGCCTGGCAGAAACAGTAGGTTTCTCTTCCGATGAGATGACCGGGATGGGCATGGAGTTCTTCCGGAATATTATGCATCCGGAAGATTTTAAACTCGCTGCGGTAGCACAGCAGTCGTTTTTCAACAACAAGACACAGTTTGGCGGACTGGCACGGATCCGGAAGAAAGGAGAAATCGACTACCGTTGGCTGCTGGGGCTGGAAGTGCCTTTTACACACGATAAAAATGGACGGGTGGTGGAAATCATCTGCGCGTTCCTGGACCTGACCAACGCCATTGATACAAATGCACAACTCTCTGAAGCATTGAGCGCTATCATGCGCCGCCAGAATGAAACCCTTTTCAACAAACTCACGCCTCGGGAAAAAGATGTACTGGGCATGGCAGTGAAAGGACTGAATAACAAAGAGATTGCCCATTCGTTGAACCTTAGCCGTTATACCGTAGAAACCCACCGTAAAAACATCCGGTTGAAACTAAAAGTGCGTAATACTTCTGAACTGGTAGCGATTGCACGAAAGATAGGTTTCGAATAACTATAAAGGAGAAGAAAGTATCAGCAGGAGAGGCTGTAGCCCAGGTATGCCCACTGGAGAAATTTGTAGCTCATATGCATAGGAATCATAATTATAAATTGTATTATACTGGCAACCAATAACTAAAGGAAAAAGTTTGTTAAAATAGATTTGCTAAAAATTGCTAAATATTTCAAAAATACCCAAGATTGGGTATTTGCTCGTTTTTCAAACTCCACTAATTTAGTGAATTAAATACTACGTATGTTTTTTAAACATCCGATATGATTATAAGCTGAAATACCCCTATGACTATGATAACCGAGGAAAGAGCATTTGATATTTTACAATTGGAAGAATCTGCTACCGCAGAAGAAATTGTAGCCCGCTATGAAATTCTAAAAGATCAGTACAGAAAAATAAAAGATGAAACAGAAGATCTGAGAACCCGGCTGGCATATCAATTAAAACAAATTGAACTGGACGACGTATTTATATATTTCAGAAGAAAACAAAGAATATAAAGGATTACCGACTTAGCTTTTTTTATTATTCATTCGTTGTGTTTTTAAGCTCAGTTTTCATCCATTGTTATATTTCTTTTCCTCCACACCGGTATTCTTCGACTATATATCCGAAGGGGTAACTATGCCCACCTCTGCCCGTTGGCTTTATTTTGTTATATTTACCTGCTTAAACCCTACCTAAAACAATCGCTCTATGAATGTTATCTTGATCGTATTGGTAGTACTGGCTTTAGTCGTCATACTATCGTCGTTTGTAACGGTGCAGCAGGGAAACATTGCTGTAACGACTATATTCGGCAAATACAACCGCGTACTGTTTCCTGGTTTGAACTGGAAAATACCCATCATTGAAAAAGTATTCAAACGGGTATCTATTCAGAACAGATCGGTAGAACTGGAATTCCAGGCCATCACCATTGACCAGGCCAACGTATATTTCAAAGCTATGTTGCTGTACGCCGTATGGAACCAGGAAGAAGAAACGATCAAAAACGTAGCGTTTAAATTCATGGATGAAAGAAGCTTCATGCAGGCGCTGGTGCGCACCATTGAAGGCTCTATCCGTGGATTTGTAGCTACAAAAAGACAGGCAGAAGTACTGGGTTTGCGTAAAGACATTACGGAACACGTAAAAGAGCAGATCGATAAAACCCTGGAAGAATGGGGTTTCCATCTGTTGGATCTGCAGATGAACGACATCACCTTCGATGAAGTGATTATGAAATCCATGGCGCAGGTAGTGGCTTCCAATAACCTGAAAGCTGCTGCTGAAAACGAAGGACAGGCATTACTGATCACTAAAACCAAGGCAGCAGAAGCGGATGGTAACGCCATCAAAATTGCAGCAGAAGCAGAGCGCCAGGCCGCTCAGCTGCGTGGTATGGGTGTGGCACTGTTCCGGGAGGAAGTAGCCAAGGGTATGAGTATGGCCGCCAAAGAAATGCAGCAGGCCAATCTGGATACCTCGGTGATCCTCTTCTCCATGTGGACAGAAGCCATTAAGCATTTTGCTGAAAACTCAAAAGGAAACGTCATCTTCCTGGATGGTTCCTCCGATGGAATGGATCATACGATGAAACAAATGATGGGCATGAATAAACTCATGGATCCCAACAAGAAATAATTATCTTCTTTGTTCAAAGAAACTTTTCATCAGCTGTAAACTTTCTTCGCTGCACGGGCCGGCTTCCAGTTTTGTTTTCGGATGAAACGGGGACCGGTCACCGGTAGCTCTCCGGTAGCTGTTTTTATCATCTGCTGCCGCATATACAATCCTGCCGATTTTACTCCAGTAAAGCGCACCCGCACACATCAGGCAAGGTTCCACGGTTACATATAAAGTGGCTTCCATCAGGTATTTACTTCCCAGTGTATTGAAGGCCGCTGTTAAGGCGATCATTTCTGCATGGGCAGTACAGTCGTTTAATCTTTCTACATGATTATACCCACGGCCAATAATGCGGTCGTTTAACACCACCACTGCCCCGATGGGCACTTCTCCGTCTTCAAATGCCTTGCGCGCTTCCTGCATGGCCTGCCGCATAAAATGTTCGTCCGTCATCATATCTGTTAACTTTTAGCGGTTAGCCAATAGCTGCAAAAGCTATCCGCCAACCGCTGTAAAATGATTCTTTTATAAGGAAAGGTGGCCGGCCAATTCGTTTGTCGGTTACAGTTCCACAGCCAGCAGCTGCAGGAATTCGTCTTCCGTCA
>Ga0116227_10012817_pt1 | contig 13481 bp, 9 predicted proteins | sample S1TSphgellanicum_FD_89693 | JGI IMG/M metagenome (GOLD analysis project Ga0116227, IMG submission 89693) | Host-associated microbial communities from peat moss isolated from Minnesota, USA - S1T2_Fb - Sphagnum magellanicum MG | ecosystem: Host-associated > Plants > Peat moss > Unclassified...
CTATAAGGGGGAAGGTGGTGGCTTCCCCCAAGTCCGGGCCGTGGTGAGTCTTGTGTGTCCGTGTTGCCCGTGGCTCGTCCTAGCACCAAGGGTGTTCCAACTATGCACTCACCACTTTGTGTGGGTTGTGTGCAGGCCTATGTGAGTGAGTGAAGCTTGTCAACTCTTCCTAATCCCATCCCGAAGCTCCAACACGCCCCTCTACCCTTCAAAGTGTTGTGAGCTAGGGAGTGTGCTCCGACTCCTCCTTCTTCCACTGCTTTTTACTTAGGCTCACATTTGAGCCCTTTGAGGAGTTGGGAGTGCGTCACTAAAGGTCAAGTTATATGTAAGTTGTCCAATCAATATTTTTTGGAATCTAGTGATGGAGTTGCATTCGCATGTCATATGAAAATAAAAATGGATTACCCAACTTGAGAAACTCCATAGGTTTTCAATGTGACCTTCCCCACCCCACTAGATGATTTCAATAGTTTGATTTTTGGCACATTCAATCACAAGTTGGCATCCGTGAAATTTTTTCTTACCAATTTGCTTATTCATTACAAGTTTTATCATTTGATCTAGGGGCTCTTTATCAATGGCTCTCTTTATCAATATTGTAAAGGTAATTATAAATGAACATGTGTAAAACAATGTAAAACTGTGTAAGTGTAAATAGTTACATGTCATGTAAAGGCACAAGGTTACATTTACACTTACATGTGTGTAAGTGTAAATGGGGTTCAAAAACATTTACATGATCATGTATAAAAAATTTAACCACGTAAGTGTAAAAGGGATAACCATAGGATACTTTAATTCTTTGCAAGTTTTCATGAATGTATGTTGTTTGTTGTGCGATGTCCACCATAGCCATTGCTTGTTGCAAGTTCCAAAGTGAAGTGAACTCAAGAGTGTCATGCACTCAAATGAAAACACCCATAGTTTTCAACAAGAGCAAAGCTTGACTTGTGTCACCTCTTTCATCATCTTTTTCAAGTGAACAAATACATTGCAAAATGTTTTTTTTTGGGTCAATCATGGGCATCTTGTGTTCAAACTCATCATTTGTGATGTTCCCCTTGGTCCTTTTCTTTTCTTTTGTGTTGTGGAAGGATGAACACAAGCTCCAAAAAAAACCTACAACATTTTAACAATGAATGTTGTTTTTTTCAAGTGAGCAAGTTCACCAATTATCTTCTCATCATTCTTTTTTTTCAATCTTGGTCATCTTTTGTTCATAGTTGTCTTTTGTGTTCAAGCTTGTCACCCTTGTGGTGTTCCCCTTGCTCCCACTTTTTGTGTTGTGAAAGGAGGAACATGAACTCCAAAGAAAAGCTAAAACATTGGATCAGTGAACATCATTTTTTTTCAAGTGAACAAGTTCACCAATTGCCCCCTCATGATTATAATCTTTTTGATCATGGTTGTTTTATGTTCATGGTTATTTTGTGTTCAAGTTCATCACCCTTATGATGTCCTCTTGCTCCTTTTTTTTGTTGTGGAAGAAAAAGCATGAGTTCTAAAGAAAAACTACAAAATTATAGAGGCAAGAACAAAGCCCAACTTGTTGCCCTTGTTGTCATTTTTCAAGTGAACAAATTCATTGCTCACCCTTTTGTCATTTTTTTCAATCACATGGTCATTTTCTATTCATGGTCGTTTTGTGTTGTGTGCTACAACAATGAGAATGAAATTTAATGTGCCACCATCTTCATCTTTTTTAAATGAATAAACTCATCACTAGCCCTTTTTTTTTGGTCATGGTCATCTTTTATTCAATCATTTTGTATTCATGGTTGTCTCGTGTCATGGGAATGAAGCTTGATTCCCCACCCTCATAATTTGCTTCATGTGAATAAGTTCATTTTTAGCCCCTCAGTCATTCGTTTCTTTTTAGTCATGGTCATCTTGTGTTTGGTGTTGTAACATTGCAACATCAAAAGCTTGAAAGTCCAATTTTCCCCCCTTGTGATCTTTTTCAAGTGAGCAAACTTGCCCCCCCCCCCCTCATGGTTTCATTCCTTCTATTCATGTTTCTCTTGAATTCAAGGTTCTCATTCGTCATGTTCCTCATTGATTTTATTTATTTTTTGATGGAAGGAAGAATTGCAACACAAAAATGAAGCTTAACTTGTTAGCACCCTCATAGTCAATGAACTGTAATGGTGGGAGAAAACATCAAACTCTTCAAATGAGCACACATTACCCCTCCCTTGTGGTCACATTCCTACTCTTCTGTAAGTCATCCTAGTCTTCTTCTTATTTATTGGTCCATTGATCATGATCCTTTGAACTACTTGTCATTTTTGTCAAAGCAATTATGGCAAATGGGGAAGATTGCATGTGAAGACTTTAAGTTCATTGCCACATGAAGATCTGATCCCAAGATTACAAGATTCCTTGCCTCCATTTATCATGTGTTTAGGGGCAACATAATTTTTTCTTATTTAGGTGTTAATGTGAAAACTTAAACTTCCACCAATCAAGAAGTTTGATTAATAAAGGTTTTAACAACAATGCATATGCAAGCCAAATTTTTAATTGCTTGGAACTATAAATCAAGCCCTTGGGCATTATTTGTTATAAATAATGATGAAAGCCTTAAAGGTGATAAAGTACAACAAATGATGTGCACAATTTGCCTTACTAATATGGTGCTTCCCACATTAATTGAAAAAAAGACAAAGGGGGAATTTATTTTTTTTGCATATAACAAGTCTTATGGGATAGGTTTTATGAAATGACATGTCAAATTTAAACATGTTAAGATTTTAATTACATATGTTGTAAATTTTGTTTCTAATGGTGAAAACATGTCATTATTAAAATAGTAGAATGATAGCAATGGCACAAGGCCCCAACCAACCAAAAAAACATTCAAAATTAACATAAGGTGCAATTTTTGCCTTTTTTAGACTTGACACCCTATAGAAAAACAAGATCAAACTCAAGTCTAATTCTCAAAGGACTAGGTCAATATCATCCAAATAGTTTCCATTTCCATTAAAGCCTTCCACCCAACAACTAGTTGGGTGGAAAACACCATCACACAATAATGTGATGGATGGATTAAATCATGGATTTCCATTGTAATGGATGTTTAGTGGACAATTCCCACTAAATTACACTCCCACCTATGCATCAATGGGGACCAAGTGGGAGTAAAGGTGGATGTGGACAAAAGAAAATTGGTTTTACAAAATTCCCACAAAAATTTGAGTTATTTTTTATGTTTGTTCACAAAATTTTGATCTAAAGTTTGAAACTATGTGGATCAATGGAAATGCGTAATGGAAATTGCATAATGGAATGCACATGCAGTTTAATTTATAATTTGATATATGTAATTTTTGACATGTTCTATTACAATGTAAAGTGGTAGTTGAATGGCAAAACCTAAAATATATGTGGCATCTTTGGAATTACAATATTTGTTTGATAATCAACTTATGTTTAATTGTTTATTGACATTAACAGTACAAAGTATTATATATATATATATATATATATAAAATATATATTTGAGTTATGATATATTTATAAATATTATATATGATGATTATTTAATTATATATTCAATCAAATAGAGGTTTTAAATGTCTAAGAAATATATCATTTATTTGATCATAAAACTTTTATCATATTTTTTTATTAAATTTATATATTTCATTTCTAGAAATATAAAACTTAAAATTTCATCAATAATCAATTATCTAACATTATTAAATATGTTTTAGATTAAAATTATAAATATAAAAAATATTGTACATCATAAAAAATATAATTGATATAAAAAATACATTTTTTTGAAATGTGATTGATATATTATCCATTTATAGAAATTATATGTGAATTAATCAATATAATGATATATTATAATCACATTTTTAAAAATTAAATAAATAAAAGATTAAAATGTGGGTGATAAATGAATGAATTGATTAATTAATAAAAATTAGACATAAAATATTTTCCATTTATAAATCATGTGTTTGAGTTTGTTTTTCCAATGAACATTCATAAAAATGTAATTCAATTTAACAAGATTTAATAAAAATCCAAATTAATGCACATTTTTGGAAGAAAAATATATTTAAATGTGTACATCATTGAAAGTACTTTAAAAATAAACTTGTAATTTTTTCCATTTGAACACATATCAATAAGATATGAAAAATTGAAATTAATGTTTGTGCAATGTTTAAAATCATGTATGGGTTACATAGAATGCATTTTACTATATTTTCACATCAAGTAGGGTGGGTTGATGGCAAAGGAGTTGATATCTATCCTTGGGGTTTAAGGATCCAGCCTCACAAGTGGCATAATTATGGTTAACAATGGTATATTGATTATATATACCTTACATAATAAGGTTACTTAACCTAGGTGCCTATTTAGGCCTACTTAAATACTTAGACTAGGTGGCTTACTTAGCTATCTAAATTAGGTTTTTAGCCTAACCTAGGTAATGACCCATGTCAACAATTCATGGAACAAAAAATATGAAATTACCAATAATATGAATTTTATAGTTATTTATTTCTATAAATATAAATAATCTATCTAATACATGTGATTTAAAAATTTATATTAAATCATTTAAATTCAATTAATTTTAAAAATGTTGCCCAATATATGTGGTTGCATGTGTAATTGCATAGTCCTACAATTAATCAATGGATGAAAAAACCTTATAGTTGCAAGCAATATGCAACTACTGAAATGACTATACATGTTGTGTGGAGTTTTGTACGATCAATTATCTTTTGCCACTTGTCCAAGGCAACTACATGGTTTATACTCACATGTGTCCATTACAACTAACATTTTGTCTTTTGCAATTAAAATTATTTATTTTCAAATTTCTTCTAATGAATTTTGAGTAGCGGGTGATCTTCATGGTTAAAGGGTTTTTCCTTTTGAACACATTTGAAAACTTGTGGAAGTGTAGGTTGGCATTGAAATTTGATCCAAGGTTAGTTTCCCCTTCTCATAAGACCTTGTTTAAAGAAATATTACCTTCCATGGTTGGTCAATACTTAGATTTACATGTGTGACATTTACTTGATGCTACATTTGCCACCACTATTGATTTGTGGAGGAATTGAAGGTAGCAAGATACCTTCGCTCTTGTCATAAATTTATTACTTTTAATTGGAAATCATATCATGTAACTATAGGCATTTGAAAGCCCAATTGAAGGTGTTATCTTAGGTTTTTTTGTTGACATCCAAGGTTTTACATTTTGTCCAAAACAAAAGAACTAATCTAAAGACCATAGAATCAATTTTTAGAAGAATGGATTTGAGGTTTACTTTTGATGGTGCATGTTTTGGGCATCAATGAATAAGGTAACTCATTACACTACAAGAAATCACGGTCTTTTTGACCCAAAAAAATTAGTCAAAAAACCCCACATGTGGTATTTTTGCCTTCATGTCCAACTTGACCAAAATGCCATTTTGGACAAATTGATTTCAACACATTCACTTTGATTAAATCTTTTTGGTTAGTTATTTTATTATTTTTTATTAGGTATTTTTTACAAGTAAAATGAGACAAAATATTTAGGAATTTTTTTAGTAAACCTATAAATTTTAATTATTAATAAATAATAATACCTAAGTATTATTTATTTATTTATGTATCTACCTACCCTATGTGCATTATCTACTTACCTAACTTAATAATTAATATTCAAAATATTATTTATTTATTTATTTGTAAAATACTTATCCTACTTTACTTAACCTATTAGATTAACCTAGAAGGTTAAATTAAGTAGGCTAGTTTAGAAGGTTAGTTTAAATAAGCTAATTAAAACATTCAAATAAGTTATAAGTGTGAAGATTTAAACCCTTCACCTTCACATAAAAAGTCCAAACCCTTAACCATTGCACCATTTTTTTAACAAGTGATAATACTTGTCATCACATCATTACGAACATTTTTTCATATTTTACTTACATGACTTGGCCTATTTACCCTAATTACTTAATTATTAAAACTGCCTTATGTCATTTTCAGTTATTTTAAATTATTTCCAAGCCATTTAAAGTTTTATTTAAATCATTATAAGTTAGGCTACCTTACATTGTTCCAAATTATTTAACCTTAAGTTAATTTTGGTTATCATAGGTTATTCCATTTTATCTTTTTTTGTTATTTAAACTAAATTGACCCTAGGTTATTTTAGGATATTATATGTTAATTTATATTACTTTAAGTTATATTCCACCTTAGAATATTTTCAATTATCATAGGTTCTTCTATCTTAGGTTATTTTGGTTATTTCATGTTATTTTAAATTGTTATACCTTAAGTTAATTTACATTACTATATGTAACTTTATATTTTTTACTGAATGTTATTTTAAATTATTTTATGTTATTTTACTTTATGATATTCTAAATTATTTTAAGTTATTTTATCATATGTTATCATAAATTATTTCACCCCATGTTACTATTAGTGATTTTAGCTTAAATTATTCATGAATATTTTATTTCAAAATTTTGGGTTAATATTCAATTATTTTATCTTGAATTATTTTTGGATATTTTACTTTAGCCTATTTTTGGTTATTTTTAATTATTTTAATCTATCATGGATGCCAATATTAAACACAGTCACATGATGAATGGAGTTCATTCATATGAATTTTCATCCATAACTTTGTAATCCATTTATAGTTAATTTTCCATTCTTAAATAATTTGTAATTAATTTTCAATTCCTTTTAAAATAATTTATATTTAACTCAAAATTAAATTTTAAATTCTTGTAATGTATTTTTAATGAACTTTTAATTAATTCATAATTAACTTTTAGTTCACTCTTGGTTAAATTTTAGTTAATTCATATTCATTTGTAGTTTTTTTTTAAAAAAAAAACTTCCATAGTAATTTTTTAAGAAGTTTCCTTAGTTGATGGGCACATGGAAACCTCCATGGAAGTTTTTTCAAGCTAGCGAGATCCCCAAAGAAATAAAAATAAAAATAAAACCCTTTATTATTTTTAATATGTTCAACACCAATTTGAGGAACAATTTTGTTCCATAACCATTTTTTTTTTTCCCCTATTATGTTTTCACGTTTTATCATAATAAATATTTGTTTACATTTTTTTTACACATTTCATATTTTTGTCTTTCATGTATTATGGTTTTGTCTTAATTTCTATGTCTTGTGTTTGAATTTAGATTTAGGTTTGTATTTTCATTGTTCATTTTCATAGTTATTGTGCTAATGACATAATCCTAGGCTATTATTGTATATTTTGTATTATTTTAAATTATTTTACTTTGGGTTTTTATAGGTTATTATCAATTATTATAGGATAATTTATCCTATGTTATTTTAAATTATTACTGACTATTGTACTTTAAATTATTTTTGATTATTCTACCATAAGCTATTCTTGGTTATTTAAATTTAGATTTTATGTTACTTTAAGTTATTTAACCCTAAGTCCTTTAAGTTATTTAAAACTATTCCATTATGGGTTATTATATTATATTATTTTTTAAATGTTATTTTAAATAATTATAGGTTATTTTACCTTGGTTTATTACTAGTATAAGATAACCTATAATAACCTAAAGTAGAATAACCTAAAAAACCTAGGATAATCTAAAATATAATATCCTAAAATAGGCTAAAAAGATTATGAAAAATTGTATCCACCGAAATCACATTACCTTACAACTAAAGATCAAAAAAAATTCATATACAACTATTGTGCAACTATCCCCCCTAAAAATATGAAGAATTAATGAATAAATTGTTGCATCAAAAAATCAATTTATTATAATTACAAGTGTGTTGGAAATGGATATTTTATACAATAATTTGTCACACTATACAAACATCCATAATCAACCAAGTTTTTTTTTTTGAGGAATTGCACTTTGATTACATGTAACAACTATTTTAGAACTATTGTAGTTGTGTCATTGACACAACAACTATGTTACAATTAATGTACAATGTACATACATGCGATCTTGCCATGTGTCCACATTTTTTATGCCCATTATAGAATACATTTGTAACTAGTTTTCAACTATGATTTCCATTGATACAATTAGTAAGGCCATTATTGTGCCATTATTGAATTATTATTGTTCAACTATGTTGTGATCATTATGTAACAACTTATAGTTTAATAAAGACACAAATTCATATGTAAGATGTTATACAAAAATATTGTTTCAACAATTTGACTATTAAATATTAACTATGTTTAATACACTTAGTTATTATGAACTTATTAATTATATTAAATGATTGAATATTAATGTAAATAAATTAGTGTAGTTCATATAATTAATTTTAAATTAACTAAGTATGCAAATTAGACTAAATAATATGGATGTATAGGAATAATAATTGTTCATAGAATAATAATTAAATACATATTTATCATAGTTGGGGATATTTAATAATGAATTAAACTAATCAATTGAGATAGTTATTATCCCATCAATAATAATGAGATCATTAATTATCTAAATTCAATACAAAAATAATTATTTAGATACATGTAATTTATTTAAATGTGAAATTAAAATCAATGTGTATATTATAATAAAAATTCAATTCATGTGTAAATATGGATATGTTTATTTACACCTTAATGTTTATTTACCCAAATTCATTTTTAATTAAACTTTTTTGTAATGAATTATTTTTCAATAATTTATTAAATATTTGATACTATGCAATTTATTTAATTATTAACATGAATTATAAATCAGTTTGATTCAAATAATTAATAACGTTTTTTTAATTTCAAATACTAAATGATTAATTATATGAATTTAAATAAGTAATCATCTAATAATAAATCATCTGAAATCAAATAATTAATTATTTGAAGTAACTAATTAATAAATTAAATGAATTAGACTAATTACTTCAAATAATTTTTATTTTTGATTTAAAATTATTTATCTAATAATTATTATTTAAATTTATTAACTAACTGATTATCTGAATTAAGTTAATTTATTTAGATAGCTAGCTCACTGGTTAATTAATTCAAATAATCAATCCAAATAATTAATTATCAGATATTTAATTTAAAATTTTAGTTTTCAGATAATTATTTAAAATAAAACCAGATAAATTATTTTCATAATGAATTTTCTGAATTAAATCAATTCATTTAAATCAATATTTCAGATAATTAAATAATTATTTCACATATATAAATATCAAATAATCACTAATTTAATTGTATGATTTACATAATGAAAAACAAACATAAAGCATATGGGAAAAACAATTTGTGGTTATAATTCAATTTTCATCTAAAAATTATTAAAAGATTTAACCCATATGTTTTGTCCTTGTATCATGTGTTACAAACTATATAAAAAAGGTGTCTTTGCTTATGTAGGCTTTAGGACCTAACAACCTACCTACTTATCATTATGTACCAACCTACTTAGTTATTAATTTTATTTTTATTTTTATTTTTCAAATTTTCATTAATATGCCATGTGACAATTTTTTATTGTAACATGTATCATAATTTTGGACCATCACTAACAATCATAATAGAAAATGGAGATCACTACTTCAAAAAGAAAATTATTTTTATATCCAAAAATCCTCATTGTGCCACATGCCAAATTTTAATGGATGGATGAAAAGTAATAATGTCAACATGACATTATGGTATAGTTGTAGTGGAGTTGCTTAATAATTGAAAATTACTTGTTTTGATAGAATTCCAATTGAGTTGCACCATTTATACCAATGACACTAACTAATGAGCAAGCAAGCAAATTCACATGAGCAAGAAGGAATCTTTGAAAAGTATTATGTGCCATGTCATAGAATATTTTTAATATATTCATTTTCCATGTGAAAATATTATGTGACATGGTAAAATATTCGATGACAAGTCATGGAATATTTTACCACGTTACATGCATGGTTTGTTTTAGGATCAACAATGGTTTATTGATTATGAACATGGGTTTTGCCTATAGAACTATCAAGTGTAGCAGCATGTGAAGGTTTGAAGGCAAAATAAAATAGAAGGATGTTTATCATCATCCTTTGTGCAACCAATGCTCCAAATGTTTAAGGCTCTTCTACAATAATTATATTATTTTTAGAAATGTTGAAATGGGTGGAAACTACACGCTTCAAAATATTTGATGAAATTAAATTCTCAAAATATATTAATTATTTAACAAACATGTGTTGAAATGGCTAAGGTACTACAATATTATACATAAAAAGACAATATATTGGAAGCACATTATGACTATCAAAGGTTTTATTGCTAATATTAACCATAACCTAGATCGAAATAAATTCATGAAGCCAAATACTTTTATGTGACACCACTAATATATATTCACCACAACAAAAGGAATATACATCTATCTAGAATGATTAAAATAATACACAATAAAAAAAACCTTTAGGTGATAGCCAAAGTCTAAACTTCTTACATAATCTAATGAACTACAACAAGTTTTATCAATGAAAAAATCACAATTGATTTGATGCAAATGCAATTGTGATGTATTATCATTAAAATTCAAAGGCTTTAGAATGTAGTAACAAACATTGAACTTCATCCCAATTCCACGTGCAGTGATGAATGAACTTTTCCATGAACCCATCAAACATAATCGCTTGTAAAATGTGATACACATGTTTACATTGCACATATGCCCCATGGTTGCCCAAAAAAGCTACCAACATTGTGACAAAGTATACATGAACATTTTTAGGGAAAATTTCCAATAGTGACATCCTATTGTTTGTCATCAAAATGAATATTATAAATTCATCCATACCTAAGTGGTGGGACATCAACAGGGGGGGAAACAATTCATTGGAGAAATAAGATGTCAACCTCCCAATTGTTGGTGTGTTGTTGTGTTAATTTGAAGACGGAATGTCGTTTCACCTTCTTTCCACCACAAGTTGTAGGCCAAAAACTTGCATTAAACAACTTCACAAGGCTATGGCAACTCACAACAAGCACATCGGTATTGCATGAGCTAAAAAAATGGGAACCAAATAAACTTTGAATGTTGTTTCTAAGTAAACGGCCAAAGGAAAACCTTACTTTTCTAGAGTTGTTGCCTTCTTTTGAGTTAAGTTATTACCTTATTGGATGTGCCATATAGTTGGAACTAGAGGCCTAACAACTACATATTTTTGCATTGTCCCACCAATGCAATGGTTTAATTCATTGAAACAAAACTAATGTTTAGGGTGTTCGAGTGATCCACGTTGATATTGTACCTAGAAACCTGAGTAACATGGAGCATGAGTTCCACTTACAAGTTTGTAAAATATTGATTCTTGTTTTGAATTTGAGCCATGTTATTTTTTATAGTGTAGAACATTGAATTATAAAATTGGGTGGGTAGCATTCAATATGCCACTAACCATCAACACAAATAATTTCCTTCACTTCCACCCCACCTCAAAAAAGCAAAGGCTGTAAATTACTAAAACTAAAAGGTGGTTGTTGCATGCATACATCCTCGACAATGTTGGGTTTAATAATAAGAACAATTACTCATGGATGAAAGAAATTCACATGGTCAAGACAATGGGAATCATTGTCTACCCTAGGAGGGCAATCAATAGGTCGCTTAACAAACCCAAAAACCTTTTCACCCTTGAGGTGTGGAAGGCAATTTATGAACAATGACTCAAATGTGTAATTTGCCACATCCTCCACAAGTTTAACACGATCAATAAACCCTCGGGCCTTCCTCAACAACAATTCATTCCTATCGAATCCATGACTAGGTGGAACACCTTACAAGTATTATATGTGTAATGTACATTATTTGAAAGCACGAACATACTTGTCAAACGTTGTTGTGTATACACAAGTGTCGTAATTTCTTGATTATTGCAACTAGATGTTATGCATAGTTTTTTCCTAGATTGCAAGTGGGCATGTCCGCCCATTCCTCATCATTGAACTTCTATAGATTGAAGGAAAGGAAACATCAACAAAATCTGAAATGTCACAATGGAGATGGAGGTAAAATGCAAATGAAACTCTAGTTTTGAATGTAGAAAATCGAGAGGGAGTCATAGGAAGTTTATAAAATAAATATCCACATGGACCATGAAACCTCCCCATTGCACTACTAGAAAACCTAGTTTTTTTATTGACAAATCTAGTAAAAAATACCCAATTTAAACATGCATCAAAAAGACCACTTCGTCATTTTGGACAAGTTGATTTCAACATGTTCGTTGTGACTAGGGTGGTTTTTTTAACTAGTAGAGTATGGACCATTTTTGCTTGTATATATATATAGTAGGTGGGTGGGTAGGTAGGTCATAAAAAGGTTGGTATGTAAATGGTAACCTAACCTAGCCTACCTTATTTTACTTGACTTACTTTAACTTAACACAATATATCTTACTTAGCCTACCCCACCTATCTTAGCCCCTTAAGCATGTATATATGTTATAATGCTAGGAATTAAACCCGTGACTTCCCCAATGTGTCACAAATGCCAATGCAATATGGAATTCATTCATTTGAATGTTCATTCATGATTTGTAATGAACTTGTACAAAACTCTTAATTTAATTTTAGTTCATTTTTAGTTAACTTCAAGTTCATTTTTAGTTCATTTCTAGTTAACTTCTAATTCATTCTTGGTTAAAATCTAGTTCACTTCTAATTCATTTCCAGTTAACTCTTAATTAAGTTTTAGTTCACTTCCAATTCACTTCTAATTAACTCCTAGTTCACTATTAATTAAATTCTAGTTTATTTCCAATTCATTTTTAATTAACTCTTAGTTCACTTTTAGTTCACTTCTAATTAATTTTTAGTTTAATTCTAATTCACTTCCAATCCACTTTTAGTTAATTTTTAATTCACTTTTAGTTGAGTTTTAGTTCATTTCTAATTAATTCATATTTCACACATAGGTGCACATGGGCCACATGTAGGTTGGAAGAAACTTCTTTGAGCTAGGTGTCCAATAGGTATAAATAATGATAGAATTTCCCATTACCTTTAATATGTTCAACATTAATTTATTTTTCCTCAAGTGACAACTTAACACCCCTTCCTTCTTTAATGAAATCATCGAAAGGGATTCCTCAATCTGGTGCCCCACTATCATCACAACCTTCCACCCTCATTGGGAATATTTTGTCTACTATTTTTTGCTTTTGTATAATGGTGTTGCCAATACATACCCCCAACGAATTGCAAAATTTGGATTATAACAAGATACTTATTCAAAAACTCTAATTTTTGTTGATTGCTTTTAATGGAGATGTTTTGTTTGAATTGTTGACGCACTCCCAACTCCTCAAAGGGCTCAAATGACGCGCTCCCAAGTCACGGGGGTGGAACCCACTTGAGGGTTTCACAAAGTCAAGTTGCGGAAAGTTGAACTTGGTAGCACGCTCCCGGCTTCCAACTCTAGAAAGGGGTAGAGGGTCGAGTTGGGAGCCCCAGGATTAGACTAGGAAG
>Ga0116227_10012818_pt1 | contig 13480 bp, 9 predicted proteins | sample S1TSphgellanicum_FD_89693 | JGI IMG/M metagenome (GOLD analysis project Ga0116227, IMG submission 89693) | Host-associated microbial communities from peat moss isolated from Minnesota, USA - S1T2_Fb - Sphagnum magellanicum MG | ecosystem: Host-associated > Plants > Peat moss > Unclassified...
AGACAGTACTTTTCTCTCTAAACTTCTCTAATTTTTTTTTTTTTTTTTTTTTTTTTTTTTTTTTTTTTTTTATTTAATGATTTTTTTTTTTTTTTTTTTTTTTTTTTTGTCTTGGTTACCTTTTTTCAACAAAAAAATTGAATCCCATTGCGAAGGATACAAGCATCTTCCATTTTAAATCGAGTGGTAGCTATAAGCCTAGTTATTTCTTAACTTCCACCTTTTGAAGACGCACCTCCCATTACCATGGCTGACCTATTTGAAGTAGTCAGTTTCTAACATAGAGAAACATGGCCGACCTATTGCAAGTAGTTGATTTCTAACATGGAGAAACATTGCCAACCTACTATAGGCAGTTAGTTTTTGACATGGAGAGATTTTGACATCTAGTTTTGATGTCTTGTAAATTCTCCCTTTTCCTTTTTCTTATTCCCTTGTACATTTTCCAAATCTAAAGTGTCTTTAGGAATAAATTTTTGTACATTTTCCAAATCTACAATGTCTTTAGGAATAAAGTTTTGTACATTTTTCAAATCTACAATGTCTTTAGGAATAAAGTTTTGCAGGGTTGCAACAAGATGCAAAGTGCAACAAGGGTAATATGTTGGTTACATTTTAGGACCTACCTAGACTCTACCTAAACCTAATAAGACCCATACTACGTATGAAGGGTCTTAAGATCCTTGGGTTAGTTTGAGGGGCCAAGTCTAACTAACTCTGGCATTTCTTAGGTTGGGTTCAAGGTAGAGTCTTGATCTGAGGTTGGTCTTTCCAATAAGAACTAAACCAAATTGGGGTTTGATTTCTGAAACTGGAACTTGATTTCATTTTCCTAATGAACTGGACCAAAACTGGTTCTTGGTTCTACTTAGGTATGGAACTAGAACCAGAACTGAATCTAGTTTCCAGAAATGAAACCAGTATCAAATTGTTTAGTGGGGAAGAATTGGATGGGAATGGTCTCCCCATTCCATTCGGACTGAGATAATTCTAATTCGTCTTTTAGAACCAAAATTGGATGTTCATCCCCAAAGTAAATCTCACCCTGTTTATGAGCAAACTCAATGTTCTGATGCTATATTTTATATTTTTTATAAATAACTCTAGTATATTTTTATTAAACACTTTTAATGACCATATTTTCTTACAAATCCATGTTAATTAACTGTGGGTGCATGTTTTGATCAGTTTTTTTGTTTGCAATGGGCCAATTGATTGGCCTATTACCAAAACATTATGAAATCCCCCTTCCCCCGAAAAAATTTACATTGTTTTACACTTATATTGTTTTATATAGCTGCATAAAATCCTATATATGTATTGATTTTTACACTTACACAAATGTAAATGGACATTAAACACTTACATGGAGTCTAAGTCCCAAACCATTTACACACACAACATTGGTATATACACTTGCATGCCCCCAAAATATTTACACAAGTACCTCAAGGTGTGAAAGAAAGCCTTGACAGTAAGTATCATGTACTAGGTAGGGGAGTGGGCAGGGTTCGGATGATTCTGGCTCTGAGCAAGCATGTGACGCGAGGATGCGGGGGAGCTAGGAGGCCCAATCAGTGGAAACCTGCCCCATCCTTAAGATTAAAGTCAGGGAATCAAAAGGAACAAAAATCCAGGGAGCATGACAGAATTGGCAAGGTAGGCCAATTCAAATGTTTGTCATGTTAATCAGGCTGAAAAACACCTTTTACTAATTCCCCAGTCCCTCTAACTTTAATGTTGGAGGGCTAGAGGTCATATTAATGCCCATTATCGGCAAGGGTGCAGCGTGTAGAATGCCCTGCTGTCAGGACTTTCCCCCTAAACACGAGTAAGCCTTAAATTCGAAGGGCCTAAGTGCCCATTACTTGTCAAAGATTGCTTAATCTCCTCCTCTTCACATTGAAAGATTATCCATTAAAAAACCCTTTGCCATTGAAAGAATCTTCAAAAACTTGCCCTTGACAAAAACAAGTAATGTGACCTTGTGATGCTTCCCAACAGTTACATCTTGTCAAAGATGGTGCTGACTTTACCATCTTTCCATCCAGTGTATGCTATTCTGGTGCATGCCCTACAAATGATATGCAAATATTTGAAGCATCAACAGTATTTCAGTCTTAGAATATCTCCTGGTATTCTTGATCAAATTGGGTTAAGGTTTTTTAAAAATAAGTGTCCTTCACATTGAAGAATTAGGAAAGAAGTATGCCTTTTACATGTGAAAGGTCTCATAAGTTTTATCTTTCACTAGAAGGGCCATCTGCTGTTGTTGAAGGGCATAGAAGGACTCAAATTTAATGCCTAAACATAACCACTCAAATATATAAACTCCTTGTAGGAAGACAAAACAGAGTCTGGATGTTTGCCACATTATGGTGTTGGGTCAGTTGAATGTCTTCCATGTTTATCATGCTGCATCTACCCAAGCTCCATACGCCTACTAGACCAGATATGACAAATTGTTACGAAACCCCATTCAATTGGGCAGGACGATATATTCCCCCCACCAAGCTACACAGGGTTTGTAAAAACAGTGATCTGGGTAAGTTCTGCACAATTATATTTCATGTTCTGCAGGCACAGAAGAGCAGAAATTTTTGGTTTTCAAATGTTTGCTGTCCATCACGTTTGAACCCGACACCAAACTGCTGCAGGCCTAATTAATTACCCGTAGCCTAATTCCAGTCACCATATTGTACTAGGGTCTTAATTTTATTAAAAAAAAGGTATAGCACTTAGTGCAATGCCTTGTATGGTTTTTGCACAAGGTTTGAGAACTATTTTGTAAATAATTAAAGAATTTTAATGGAGGAAGGCATGATGTAGGCTAGTGGTGGGTACTAGTTCTTCCTGCTTCTCGGAAGTTGTGACTTCTCAAACTCTGACAAGATGACAACTTATTTCTATCCTTTAAGTAGACAAGTTTTGATTCTGGAGGACACAATTTACTGTGGAGAACCTTGAAGGCTCCATAAGTAGGCTCCCCAGAGAGCTCAATAGGAGTCTTTAGTGTGTATCCCACTCCAGCCACCATATCACAGCTGGGTTTTAACTTTATTTAACAAAGACTCTGTCATCCCTGTGGCAAAGCCATGTCTAGTGCGGTGCAGGTCACCAAATTGACACCCCTGAAGTTTGAGGGGTTTGTTTAGTTCAATTGCATCATTTAGAAAATTTACAATATGGACAATTGAACATAAATCATTCCAAGATTCAAAAGGACTTATGTACAACATGCAATAATTATTGGATATTTAATTTTCTCCCCAATAATTTAATAGTAAGAACACAATAATACACCATAGTTGTAATATACTAAACACTATGAAAATCTAAAATTGTAGTTTTTTTTTTGTTTTTGTTAAACACTCCTTTTTGGAACCCCAACCATGAGCAAGCCTAAGGTTTGAATTTGTTTTGTATTTCATGGAATAGTTTTTCTCTTAATATGTATGTTAGTTCACTTCTTTTTCATTCAATTTTAAGATCTTTTAAAAGTACTTGATTGAATTTATGGTTTGATATAATATTAATTTTTTTGTGACAAGGGTGGTTACAGTTGAAATCAAAAGTTTATCAATTTCAACTTTTTAAAATTGAATTCTTCAATTTGGAAATTCCAAAATATGCATGGAAGGTGGACAATTTTTCTTTGAAAATTTTTAGGCATTGCTATCAAAATCAACTTCTTTCATTTTTGTTTACTCTTTTCATGTTTAAATTATTATGAAGCTTTAAACATGTGAGGTCCCTCACAAAAAAATTTACAAATTATATATTTAAAAAAAAATTCCATTAAAATGGCTTGAACCACCACTTGATACACAACAAACTTTCTTTCCTATTTGATATTAAATATCCAACAATTGTCAATATGTTTCTTTAATATTTTCTAGATTTCTAGTTAAAATCTAAAATTTTAATTTTGAGCTTCATTGATCATCAATGCAAAAATATTATAACAAGAATATCCTACGGTGATACATGAAAGATAGCCAATTTGAAGTCTATTTCCCCCTTTCCAACCCCAAATTACCCATAATGTCTACCCCTAGTTCTCTAAAAATTTCAAAAGAAGTTCCATTTGGGAATTTAATCTTCCATGCTTGCAAAAAAACTCAAGGATTTCTTGGAGACCTTAAAATCCTTCCTTTACAAAATATCAAAATAAATTTATGCAATTCCATGTCTTTTCAAGGTTTTGCCAATAATTAAAAAAAAAGGTTGAATGCCATTTTCTTTCTCCAATATTTTCATATTTCATGCCAAACATATCTCTTCAAAATTTCCAATGACTTCAGCCCATTATTGTCCTCATGTTTACACATACAAACATATGTATCACATAATATGGCCATAACATATGAGATGATGTGAAGGTCATAATAGATGAAATGATATCATATAGATGTATGATGTAATACATGATATTGGATTAAAGAAATGGATACAATTTCATATTCTTTAGACTTCCAACTTTTTAGCTGCGAATTATTGGCAATTTGAAGATTTCAACTTGTGTTTTGTTTTGTTGGCCAAGGTGAACCAACATTTACACTTCAATGAAAGCATATTAAAGAACAACTTTAGGCAAAAAATGATGATGTATAACAAATATGACAATGTACATTGAACTTTTTTTTAGTGGTAATATTTTGACATCCTAGATTTCAACATACAATTTTTAGAATGTGCATGACAAATTTTTGCAATTCAAAGTTCATTTAAAATTAGAGGATTGGGTACATTCAATGTAGACAATATATAACCTAGAGTTTTCTTGATAGCCATAGGCCATCATATTGGGTGACATGTTCCATTAACAAAGGAAAACGAAATTGAAAAAAAAATAATGCCTATTTCAAAGTCTTTCCCTCTTTCATTTGATTATGTTGATTAATTAAAATATTCATTAATATTTTTTTTTATTGCTTACCAACATTGAAAAATCATTTTTTAGACCAAAGTGCTTGTAAAAAATACTAATTTTCAAAAAAATGGTGGATTATTTTTTCATACATCATTTTCATTCTCCACCTACAAATATCACATATAACCTTACTTTTCAAAAAAAAACAACAGCAATCATTTTTCATACTATGTGATGAATACTATTTTGGTCCAAATATGTTCATTATGTAAAAAAATAATTTTGATCATTTGTTAAATTTTTGAAAAAAATTGATTAAATCAAATACCAAACTTTTGAAATCTCCCCAAATTTCACAATATTGTTATAAGTTTGGTGTATACACATCTTGTCAAGTTTTTGAAATGTAAAAAACAATATTCCATGATAACAATTTTGAGGAACTCTTTCAGCAATTTATACATTAACCTTCTCAAGCGAAACCTTGTAATAGGCATAGTTTACTTGGGAAATATTAAATTTGGACTCTAAGACCTTGCTTTAGCCTTAGGACAATATATTTACCAGGGTTAGACACAAATTAAATTTCTTTTGAGGTTTTGAGTTTTTACCATGGTACCGGTTTAGGTCAGTGATATTAGTTAAAAGGATCTACCAAACAAAGATCAGAGTCCATATGTGGCAACTATTTTTTCAAAAACTGGAGAATTTTTTATAAAAATTCATAACAAACGGGATTGTTACAAATGAATATTCCATTTAAAATAAAGTTATTTCATTTTTTATGAAATTTCGCACCCATAAAAACGCTGGTGTACGTGCTGGCTCGGCAAGGTGTGCTTCTTCGGTCGATTTATTTTAGTTCTGCTTTATACTAGGAGTCAGGGCCAATGTTCAACCCAAATCCAGCATTCCTATTGGTGCAAAAGTTGAAATCAGCGTGAAGGCCTTTACATTAGGAGTCAAGGCTGACATAGAAAAAAACTTTTCAATCTGCCCCAAGTTAGTAATAAATGCTGAACATTATGGCCTTTCTATTGGCCCCAAGGCAGAAAAAAAGGATACCATCAAATTTGGGAGGCCAATTTGCAACCCTTGGGACCAATGTTCCAGCATTTATTAATATCCTCATGTCAATGTTCTAGAATTGATTAGTAACTTGGGGCCAATTTGCAACCCAAAAATTGCTCAAAATTGGCCCAAAGTATTTTTGGCCCTGACTCCTAGTGTAAAATGGGCCTTAAATCATGGAGGGTCTCCAGGAATACTTTTGAACAATATGCCATGAGCATATCGTATGTGCGAACTTGGATTCTCATGGCATATCAGATTTGTGTACTTTGGAATATCGTGTCACTAGTCACAACAACAAACGAGGCTTGGGTGCTAAACTTTCACGTGAGAATATTCCGTACTAAACTTTCATGTGAGAATATTATGTCTCCTTTCAACCCATGGGAATCTATCACCCACGTGAGTACTGTAATTTCCTTCTCAATACATCATCATCATTTATGGCTACTACCGATGGGATTCTGAGAAGACAAGACACACCATTTATGGCTACTAGTGATGGGATGCCGAGAAGACAAGACACACGAGTATACCTGGAGCATGGACTTCCTCAAAACACCCAACTAGTCAAAATCCAAAAGACCACACTAACGGGAAAGGATTTGTTTCCGTTGAAAAAAATTCATAAACTCGTGACATGATTGGAGTGTGAATGTGTAGGGGATATCCTGGTAGTGAAAGGGCTTCACCAGTTCCTGCCTCTACATTAAGTTCCTTTCTTACTGGACCGCACGAGGTACGACTGATAGAGGATTCTCACCACCATCCCCAAAACAACGGATAGTCAATCAGACAAAGGATAGTAAAAGCAGCTGACCCAGGTTGGAGTCATATTTGAGTACGGCTGGTGGACAACACTTATTATGGCTAATCCACTTGTGTTAGCTGATTTACTTTTTATATGTATAAATGTGTCATTGAATAATGCGTTTGAGAAAATTTCATAGTCTGACAAATTGTGCTCTTAAAAGAGCCTCCACGGTCTGGGGTGATTAGGTGTTAAACACCTCAACACGCTTGCTTGCGGAGATTCTCTGCCTAGTTTTTCCATGTCCACAATTGCATGTGGCAGATTGTATTGCGTTTAAATAGCCTAGTCACAAGGATAGACGAATCTGATGAAACTCTGCCAATCATAAATTACCAAAGCACCCAAAAAAGGGGGAATACAGTGAACAAAATGGAAGGATCCACATCCAAGAAGACAAAAGAACCACCTAAGAGGGTGAATCACAAGGGGAACATTAAAGAAAGTCTAAGAACCTATACAATCCATTGTCTAAGAAAATCAAACTATACAATCCATTGTCAATTTGTGCCCCTTCTTTTCTTTGTGGCCCCCCTTTACCCTCTTTTCCTTGCAAGTCAAGCTGATGTTCTGTTGCATTCACTGACAAGGCATGGGAGTTTTCTGCCAGAGGAATGATTGGCATATCATTTGGCCAAAATTCAAGATTTTTTTTTTGGCGAAAAATTATATTTTTGCTCAATTTGTTCAAATTTAAATTGATTTTTGGTTGTATTTTGCAAATCACCAATTGACAAATTAAGTAGGTCATCATTTTTCAAAACATCAATCAAGTAAAGGTAAAATGTATGCAAAACTATCTGGCTAGTGAAGGTTTGAGGTAATTGACAATTATTTTTCTTCCCTTCATATGGATGACCGTAAATGTACACCTTTCATTTTTCAATTATTTTCCAAATAAAATCACGTAATATATGGAGGGCATGTGTATTCATGTCACATCTTAGACAATTGGGCAAGGGAATTGATTGTGCATTTCGCATTAAGTACACGAATATATGCATTAAGAACATCCTAGAAGAAAATTTAGCAAAGAAAGACCCTCAATACCTTTATAGTATGTTCAAGGTATTCATAATGCAAATCGTTCATAAGTCTAAAGAGGTTAGAAGGAATAATGTAACTTATTACAAGAGAATTTGATTTTTCTCCTACAAAAACTGGTAGCTTATGACATGACCCTTGTAATAAAGTTTGTGGATTCATTCATTATAATGTACAAAAGGTGGTGTTTATTGTCACACATAACATTAGAATGGCAATTTGACATTAGGTTAGGGCACATAGTGCACAAATGATGGAATGGCTCTTAGGTGTAATTGTCAACTAATTTTGGCACAGAGTCCACCTCTTACCTAGGTGTAGTTCTCAACTAATCTTGGCATATATAGTTCACCTCTTACCAGCCTCAAGAGAATTATCATATGTATCAAGGTTAACATAAATCTCTAACATATACTATTCAACCAGGGCTCAACAAAGGGTCAATATTAGATCCTTTTCTTTTAGTTTATTGCACTTAATCAATTTATGTAAGTCCCATCTCAACTTTTGCAACTACCTTTTTTTCTCTTTCAAAAACTTTCAAATAACACATGATCACATCATCTATGGACCCAAATTTATGTGAAAAAACTTGACCTACTCATGAGATTTTCACAATATTGAAATTTGATTATGTCCAAAGCTTGATTTCTTTTATTGTAATTTCACCCTTGATTTGAAGATTAAACTCCACTAGGGGGAGGGGGTTATTATGATTATAGCAAAAAATTATTTTTTGTCTTTTATTAAAGATATTAAGACCTAATTGTTAATCCATGATGAATGCAAGTTTGGCATCATTATTTGTAATTAAGTCATTAAAGTATCTCCAAATTGTTGATTGAAACAAAAAAGTGAGAATTATTACAAATTTATGAGCATGAGTGCAATGGTCTTTTAAGATTTCCTAGTCTTAACCTTTACAAATTATTCAAAAAATTGTGGTTGCTTCAATCCACTATCTATTAAACAAATAGAAAGAGCCCAACTATTTGAAGCCTTCCTAAAAATTAAAAGCATTGAAAAAAGTGGAAAAAATCTTCTTTTTGTGTTCTTGAACAAAAAATCCCCAAGTGTTACTTTCTTAAAACTTTTTCCTTGACAATTCATTTAGAATATTAAAATTAATTTTTTTGTAAATTCAATCGAAGTTTCCAATTGTACATGATTTGGTAATCTTTTGATATAAAATTTAAAATGAAAAGTTTTTTAAAAATGAGTCCCATGTTGTTTTGAAGTTGAGTCAATTTCAAATTTTTGGGGTGTGATGTTCCTAATGGTACCACCCAAGGATGGGTTTGCCCGAATGTGATTTCAAAACACTTGGGGCATTTTTGTCCTAACTTTTCAAATTTGGTTATAACTTCAAGCTTTCATGCTTGTTTTGGCAATGTGACCTTGTCATATTATATTTTGAATTGAAATCTTTCCAACAAGTGAAGATATTTGGTTCCCCAAATTGCCTTTTAAACGTTTGAAATTCTTGAGAGGCTCCCATACATTTTCATAGTTCATTTCATTTGGGAATTTGGTTGTAGCACTCTTTTGCATTCATTTCATGTCTTGTCCCTTGTTTGGCTTCATCATTTCAACTTGGAACTTGGAAGCCTTCAAATTCTTTTCATCCTAAGACCAACATTTGTGCAAGCACATCTTGTTGACAATCAATCGAACATACCCAAGAACTAAGGCCACAACACAAAATACATTCAATCCGAAACAAACTTGACACAATAATACATGAAAAACATTGATGAGAAAATAGTTGTAACACACTAGACATTAAATTTTTTTAAATGTCACAATTCATGTAAAAGAAAAATAATCCATCACCATTACACCATGTCAATTGGTTTGCCATTGCATGAAGTAGCAAAAATTTAATGTGAATTTTATCTTCAAATCATTGCACTAGAAGAAGTCTTGTCCATTCCAACGATATAGTTATGGCTGTAGATGTGATTAATGTCCAAATCAACTACTTTTACAACTATAGTTAAGTTAGTCCTACATGTCATTTTAATTATAAATGGGTGTAGTCATATATGTGATTATTGTAGTCACATATGTGATTACAATGTTGATATAATGAAATGAAGTAACAAATGTGATTATAGTTTGTGACTATTACATGTTTGAATGGAAAAGTAAAATGAAAGCACACATTTTGCATCCAATATTGAATGGATCCTTGGATGGATGAAAACCTTGTTGCTTTTGTAATTGGTCATAGTTGTTTGAAAATTGGGGCCTAATAAATTTTTCATTAACAATACTATGATGATTAAAACATATGTGACATCTTTGGAATTACAATATTTGCTTCACAATCAATTTATGTCTTAATTTTTATTGGTATTTTTATTGTTTGTTAACATTAACAATAAAAATTATTATTTTTATTACATATATTTGAGCTAAGATCTATTTATAAATATTATATATGACGATTATGTAGAATAATATAAATTAAAATTAAAATTTACTGATAAAATTACAACATATTATAATTATAATCAAGTATGATATATATTTTTAATGAAATAGAGGTTTAAAATGTCTAAAACCTATATCATTTATTTGGTCATAAGACTTTTATCATAATTTTAGATAAAATTTATATATTATATTTGTAAAAGTATAAAACTTAAAATCTCATCAAATTCATTAATTATCTGGCGTTCCTAAATATGTTTCAAATTAGAATTTAAAATGTGGAAACATATTATACATCATAAATAATATAATTGATATAAATTCAATATTTTTTTTTGAAATGTGATTGATATATTATTTATTTATAAAAAATGTGAATTAATTAGAATTATGATAGATTATAGTCACATTGTATAATATGTTTTGTAATGAAATGAAGGATTAAAATGTGGGAAATAAATAAATAATTTATTATTAAAAATTAGTTGTAGAATATTTTCCATTTATAAATGATGTGAATAAAAACATAGTCAAAGGAGCCACCCAATTGAAGGGATATTCCTTAAAACTACATTTTTGTATATTTGAAATGATACAAGAAAAACATACTAGTTTGAATTATAATAATGTTTTTTGGAATATTTTCCATTAATTACAAAGTTTATATGTTCAAAGTTTGAAACAAATCAAAAATGTTTTTGCATGTTCAAAACATTCAAATTTCAAAAGTGGACAATCCTTATTTTTTCAAACATTTTTTTTTATACCAAATGTGCACCATTATTATTAAAAATTGAAGAGGATTTTAACATTGATGATTAGAAGGGCAAAAATATTTGAACTAATGAAAAATGTTTTTATAATTGATTTGAGCACACTTGGTTTAAATATGTTTTTGACCTTGAAAATTATTGATTTTGAAAATGTGGCCTTAACAAAAGTTGTTCACATTTATGTAATAGAGGGCGTGAATGCATCATATATATGATGTAAAATCAATTTGTAGTAAAAACATATTTATATTTAATATGTAATGTTAAATTAAATATTTGAAATACAAAATTTTAAGTTATAAACCAACACAAAAATGACATTTGTCATGTGTAGTTTTTGGAAAAGGACTTTTACTTTGACGTCCCTAGCTCTTTTGACCATGTTTTCATTGATGTATTTGAATTTTTTTTTCCCAATGAATTGACATCGAAATGTAATTCATTTAATAAAATTCAAAAATAATTTATTCAAGTGACATAATTATGGTCAACAATGGTATGTTGATTATATACATATTGAGGCTTACCTATGTACTTAGACTAGGTAGTTTATTTAACTACTTAAATTAGGTTTTCAGCCTAACCTAAATAATGACATGTTTCAACAATTCCTAGGATGAAAAATTATGGAATTATCAATAATATGAATTATTATATAACATTGTTTCTATAAATATGAATAATTTATTTAATATGTGTGATTTCAAAATATTATATTAAATCATTTAAATTTAATTGATTTTCTTAATGTTATTTAGTATTTTACGTAGTTGTGTATATAGTCACATGTCCTACGATTTGTCAATGGATGAAAACTCCTTGCAATCACAAGCAATATGTGTTTACTAGTGCGATTGAACATTCCATGCGGAGCATTTTTCGATTCATTGTTTTTTGCCACTTGTTCAAATTTTAAGGCAATTGGAAGGTTTATAGTTGCATGTGTCTATTATGATTAAAATTTTGTCTTTTCCAACTAAATTTATAATAATTTATTTCCAAATTTCTTTTAATGATCATCTCACCTTTCTAACTCCATTCCATAGTACTTGAATTTTCAATTATATATATATTGTGTGTCAGAAGGAGGTTATTTGGCTTTGAATTGCAAGAAAAAAAATATTGCACAATGCATTCCTAGAAATGTAACCTAGGTGATTTTTCAACCTTAAAAAAACTTTATGTTAAAGTTTTTTTGGTTTCTAAATATAAAAAAATGTTAATTTTCCATCTTAAATTTTAATATATGTTTTTGATGAAAACACATTATGGATGAACCACGTTTGTCCAAAAGAGGGTGATGTATAACCAATATCATAGTATGCAATAAGTTTTAAAATTTGATGGTAGTATTTGACAATCCTATTCATAGGCAACAAGTTTTTAAATGTGTTTGACAACATTTTGAAATCCAAGGTTCACTTTATTCCAATTGTGAGATGAAGAGAATTGCATAAAATCAATGTATATTGAATATATACACTCATTTTTTTTGACAACCATAGGGTTTCATGTCTATGATTCATGAAACATTATTAAACCAAAAAAATTGAAAAAATAATGCAATATCCATTAATAAAATTTCTTCCTTTTTCATGTAGTAGTGATCTTTTCCTTTTAAAAAAAATGATTATGCTTTTATTACTAAACATGTGCAAAAAAAATACATTTTTTGAAACTCTAAAATGGTCCTAGATTCAAAATTAATTTCTATCAATATCATTTATTGCAAAAAAAATCACTTAAAAATTCCACTCATAACCTTAAATTTGAAATATATATGTATTTTTTCATACTTAAATGTGATCAATAGGTATTACTTTGTTGAAAATATATTCCATATGTTTAATTTTTTCAATGTTTATTATATATTTAAAAAAGATTGAGTAAATTAAATTTAAAACTAATCAAATGTCTATTAAAAAAATAAAAATAATCCAAGATGTGGTGTCCATTATCGAAAAAAAATTACTTGCAAAACAATTAATTTATGACCAAAGTTTTTGGGGGATTTAGGTGTGCTTCTAAAAACCTCCTGCTATAGTAGAAGATTGGAAAAGCATCGTTGCTCATTGCTACAATTAAATAGAGCTTCAACAATTGAAGTGTTGCAATACTAGTAGTAGTGTACATGATGCAAAACTCACGAAATTAGTGTTCACGATGCTTGGTTGGAAAATGGTATGAATTTGAGTCCCAACAAAAGCAAAATCCGAATTCAGGCATAAAGCAAACAAGCTCTTATCATCGCTTTTGAAAAGATAAAGACGTGGTGGTACCCACACAATTTCACAAATTGTCGGAGTGTGGGATAAAAAGTCAAAAGTTGTGAAGTGGATCACATCATCTCCTGTCATGAATGTTCGATGCATCGATGCATGCTAGCAGCACGTTGGAAATGGCTGCTGGGACCACACATGAATTTCATTAAAAAATAAATGAATCCATAAAAAATCTTCCAACTTCTTCTCT
>Ga0116227_10012819_pt1 | contig 13479 bp, 9 predicted proteins | sample S1TSphgellanicum_FD_89693 | JGI IMG/M metagenome (GOLD analysis project Ga0116227, IMG submission 89693) | Host-associated microbial communities from peat moss isolated from Minnesota, USA - S1T2_Fb - Sphagnum magellanicum MG | ecosystem: Host-associated > Plants > Peat moss > Unclassified...
TAAAAATCGACAACCGTTGTCCGTAGCCGTCATCTCCGCTCAAACCGTTATATACCCCTATGATGGCGGTATTGGTATAAGTTAAACTTTCAAATACTGCATTTTGTGAAGTTGTAGAATTGGATTCTACTTCTAAAAACTTTTTGCAGGAAGTTATGGTGGTGCTTGATACTGCTAAAATGAGTATGGCAAGCTTGATATGTATCTTTTTCATTGGAATATAATTTTGTTTATTCAATGCTTCTATTGCTTATCAAACGTCTCTATTAAAAGCCAACCTGTATACCGGCCAGGATATATCGGCTACGCGGATAGGCTGCATAGTCAACACCAGGCGTTAAAGGATCTCTTCTGGTACTGGCTTCAGGATCATATCCAGTGTATTTAGTAAACGTATACAAGTTATTCACAGTTGCATATATTCTTACTTTAGACAAGGCTTTAGTACGGCTTAACCATTGCTTAGGCAATGAATAGCCCAGGGTTACATTATTAATACGTAAAAAAGAAGCGTCCTCTATAGCAAAAGAAGTAAGCACATAATTACCTGTAGATGGTGTCCAATATTTTGCATTGGCATTCATGTCGGCAAGCTGAGTTGGGTTGGTCACTTTCTGACCATTACCATCAAACCAGTTCCAGCGATCACTCATAATAGCCAACAGGTTATTGTCTTTCACATTGTACTGTGAACTAAATTCCAGTTTATTGGCGTTGTATTCTTTGTTTCCATAAGAGAAATTGACAAATACACTCATGTCAAAGTTCTTCCAAGCAAACTGGTTGTTAAAACCTCCGGTAAATTTAGGTTGCGAATTACCCAGTACGGTCTTATCATCGTTTCCAATGGTCATACTACTGGAGCTGGAAAGTTTCTTCACTTTCATGTCTCCAGGCTGAGGATCTTTATTCCCGATGATGGCCCTGTCGTTAGGTACGTCTGATTTTAAGGTATAAGTATATACACCTGAAGAATTTACGGTGGTGTTGAAATCTTCCAATTTATAATAGCCATCGGATACGTAACCATAAAACTGACCAACAGGTTTACCGATCTCTACCAGGAAATCAGCCAGATCATTTACCCAACCGGATTGATAAGTACCCAACATTACGCCAGGTTGCAAGGCTTTAACTATATTTTTATTAAATGCAATGTTGAAACTCGCATTGTAAGTGAAGTTTTTAGATTGGGCAACCACTCCGTTTAATTGAAACTCAATTCCTTTGTTTTGTGTTTTCCCTGTATTTTTTTGTTGGCTGGCATAGCCAGTTACAGGTGGAACTTTGGCCAATAGCAATAAATCTTTGGTATCGTTAATGTACATATCTACCGAAGCAGTTAAGCGGTTATTAAATAGCGTAAAATCTAAGCCGGCATTTCTCGATATCACAGACTCCCATTTTATTGCGGGGTTAGCAAAATTTGGCGCATATAACCCTGTATTGGGTGATGTATCATTTACAGGATAACCTGCAGCGGTAGAACTGGCTGTAAATAGGGTTTGAAACAGATCATTTGGAATCCGATTATTGCCACCTGTACCATAACTTAAACGAACCTTTAAATTATTTAACCAATTAAGATCAAGATCTTTCATGAATTTTTCTTCCGTAACTCTCCATGCAACTTGGGCTGATGGAAAAGTGCCCCACTTATGTTCTGGGCCGAACAAAGACGATCCGTCTTTACGAATCGATAATGTCGCTAAATACTTACCTTTATACGCATAATTTGCACGTCCAAAGAAAGAAGATAGACGTGTTCCATATTCTGAACTAGTTGGTTTGTCCTGTATATATCCAGCTGGTGGTTCTGCCTTTTGAATGCTTGCAAATGCTTCTTTTGCAGATATATCAGCAGGGAAATACTTGGTGGTACTTCCTTGAGCCTGAGTATTGGATAAATTGATCTCCTGACCGACTAACAAATCCAAGCTATGGTCCTTCCCTAGTTTAGGGGTATAACTCAAGGTATTGGTATTGGTAAAAGCAAGTGTGCTGGAATTTGCTAAAACAACAACAGGCTGGCTTCCATTCTGCCGTGCAACCCCAGAAAGAACTCCATTAAAGGTATTTGTTTTACGATCTGTCGTATTAAGACCTAATACTGTTTTGAAAGTTAAATTTTTAAGTATGCTATAACTTACATATCCACTGGATATCAGGTCATTTCGATAATCATACTTTAATTCGCTATGGGCCAAGCTAACTGGATTGGTTAGTGCGGTAGTTAGATAATCAGGATCAAGAATATCGCCAGATTCAATAGTACCACTATATGGTTGATAACGCACAGCATTTCTGAGCCTATTTGAGGTATTAGAGCCTGTACTCGAAGTTCCGATACCATCTACACGCTGGCGGCTATAACGGACATTGACACCGGTTCTGAATTTATCGGAAATTTTAGTATCAAAACGAAAAGAGGCAAAAGTCCGTCTGTAACCGGATTCGAGCATAATGCCATCTTCTTTAGTGTTGTTTAAGTTAAAATTAAAGGTAGTTACTTTGGTACCACCTGTTAAGGACAGAATTTGCGTAGATGATAACGCATTTCTACCGAAAACCTCATCTTGCCAGTTTATTTTTGGAATGTTCTTATAGATCCCCAGATCCTCAAGAGTACCGTATTTATCTACAAATGTCTTTTTCGTTGCATCATCGGTATTGTAGTTGTACAAATGATATTGGTATCTTACAAATTCAGCGGGATTCATGACATCCAGTGTATTGACGATTTGCCTGGCTCCGCCATAGGCTTCAAAGTTCACTGTGGTACGCATTTCTTTCCCACCTTTCGTGGTAATGATGACAACTCCATTTGCACCACGAGCACCATAAATTGAGGTAGATGCGACATCCTTTAAGACGTCAATCGACTGAATCTCGTTTGGAGAAATAATAGATAACGCATTTTCAATTTGTACCCCATCAACAATATACAATGGAGAGTTGTCATTTGTCAGTGAAGTTCCTCCGCGTACACGAATGTTGATATCTGCTCCCGGGCTTCCTTCGGTGGTGGTCACTGTAACGCCAGCCAGTTTCCCAGCAAGGGCCTGTGCAGCGGAACTAACAGGAAAATCAGCAAGATCTTTTGCACTAACAGAAGATACTGCTCCTGTCAGGGCTTCTTTACGCACGGTACCGTAACCGATATTGATCACCACCTCGTCAAGCGCAGCTACGTCATCCTCTAAGGCAAAACTGATTTTAGACTGTGTGCCTACCGTGATCTCCTTTGGTTTATAACCGATGTATCTGGCAATCAAAACGATGTTACCTGTGGCAGGAATTGTCATTTTGAATTGCCCCTTTTCGTCGGTACTAACCGCAACAGACGTCCCCTTAATGGTTACACTAGCTCCGGGAATTGTTTCCTTTCCAGATTTGTCTGTTACTTTACCCGTAACTTGTCGGGTTTGCTGTGCATGGGCCAATCCAAAGAATAAGATTAGTGCACTACATAGTAGTAAAAGTTTTTTCATACGTTATTATATTTGGTTATGTGGGCATACCTCAACTGCCTTGCAAACAAATTACCTAGTTTTATATGATAAAAGTTCTGACGGGAACAGTTAAATTTGTGCAATCGTTCCCGACAACGTTGCCGAGCGCCTTAATGTTATCTAATAATAACCTTATATTGCGTAGAAATTGATGAAATACGACATTAGCTAATCCTTATTTTATGTTTGAGCCACCTACTTTAAAAGATATCGCCACCGCACTGGGCCTTTCCACATCAACGGTTTCAAGGGCACTGAGAGATACTTATGAAATTAGTTCTAAGACTAAAAAACTGGTATTGGAATATGCCGAGAAAATCAACTATCAACCCAATCCGAGTGCATTAAGCTTAAAAGTACGCCGCAGTAAATCTATTGGCGTACTGGTGAGTGAGGTGGCAAATTATTACTTTTCACAAGCCATCAACGGAATCGAATCCATTGCATATGACCGCGGTTACCATGTGATCATTACCCAGACACATGAGTCGTATGAACGAGAAAAGATCAATATCCAGCATTTGGCTTCGCGATCGGTAGATGGCCTGCTAGTTTCCTTATCTGCAGAAACGTCGGACACCTCCCATTTACGTAATTTACACGATAAAGGCCTGCCCATGGTATTTTTTGACCGCATAGCAGAAGATATCAACACACATAAAATTACCGCAAATAATGAACAGGGTGCTTATGACGCAACCGTCCACCTGATCAGGTCCGGAAAAAAGAAAATTGCCCATCTGACCAATTCAGGTCAGCTGTCCATTACCATAGACCGGTTGAAAGGTTATAGCCGTGCCCTTCAGGAGTACGGCATTACACCGAATCCGAATTACATCAAACATTGCAATCACGGTGGGATGTTTTACGGAGAAATTGAAACTGCAATTGCGGACCTGATGAATATGAAAGATGCTCCGGATGCCATATTTGTGGGCAGCGACAGGTTAGCTGTAGGCTGTCTTTCGGTATTGCGGAATTTGAATATCGGTCAGCATCTGGCCATAGCTGGTTTTAGTAATGCAGATGTACTGGATTTATTCAGTTACCCACTGACTTCGGTAAGGCAACCTGCTTTTGAAATTGGACAACAAGCAACGGAGATGCTCTTACAATTGATAGAAAGCAAACACCCGGTCACAGAGTTTGAGAACCGGGTGATGGATACTGAATTGTTTATCAGATCGTAATTAATTGGCTTTGGCCATTTTGTGTGCCATTACCAGAGCATCATAGGCATTTACAATACCGCCTGTTCTGCACAATTCTGTCATGGCTACTTTTTGGCCGCCTGACTTAGGCTTGGTAACCGGAAAATCAATTTTGGTTACCGAATTTTCAATGATGTATTTAATTTGTTTAGCAGTGAGCTGTGGATAATAGCTTTTGATCAGTGCGGCAATACCTGCAACAACAGGAGTTGCCATACTGGTGCCAGACAGCGGACTATACTTATTATCTGGCAAGGTCGAATAAATGGCTACCCCTGGTGCAAATACATCTACCGTTTTGATACCATAATTGCTAAATGAAGCCACCAAACCCGCTTCCGTTGGCCCACTAGCACCTACTGTAATCATATTAGAAGCCCGACCTTCTCCTTTCATATGAAATGGTGAAGGGTAATGCGGATGAAGATCAACATCAGTCCCATCGTTACCTGCTGCGTTGATGATCAATACTCCTTTCTTTTCGGCATAGCGAATCGCATCTTCTACCATTTTACGTTCTGGAGACACTGCCTTACCAAAACTCATGTTGATGATCTGGGCACCATTGTCCACCGCATAGCGAATACCCAGAGCGATGTCTTTGTCGTATTCATCACCGTTTGGAACCGCTCTGATGCCCATCAACTTTACCGCACTGGCAATGCCATCCATACCAATATTGTTGCCCCGTTCAGCTCCAATAATACCAGCTACATGCGTACCATGAAAATATGGATCGCCAATCAGATTTGAATTTCCATAAAAACGATCTTTTTCATTATAAAGATCATCTTTTACTTGTTCCCCTCTAAAATAGACAGGTGCAATCGTATCTTCTTTTTTCAACAAACTTTTGCTGAGTACCCAGGATATATAATGCTGTTTATCTTTTTTTCTTACGTCTTTTTCATCCTGAACATTTTCAAACACTGGCTTATATTGAAAGTATACACGTTGATATTCCGGAGCTTCGTTAGTTACCTGTCCATTTGGTCCTCCTAAAAAGTTCCAGCCCAATACATCACCTTTATATCCATTGCCATCAAGGTCGACATTTCCTGGTTTCTCTTTGAGGTTTCTCCATAAATTGGTTCTCAAATCTTCATGCAGCGTATCAATACCTCCATCCAATACCGCCACAACAACCGTTGTCGGTGTTTTTCCTTTTAACAATTCATCGTAGGCTTTAATCACCCCGGTTCCATAAACCTTATCCGCATCCTTCGACTGCAAATGCCAGTTTTTGCTTGGCTGCTGTGCGAAGCCTAAAACCGGCAACAAGCACATCATCATTGTAATTGATCTTTTCATCTGTTTTTTTGTGAATAACGCCTGCAACATACCAATATTAACTGAATTTGTAAAAACTGCGACACGAAAATTACCATCGCCCTTACTTAACCCTACCGTGCTTGGCCGCCATTGAGCCATTCACTATGCCACATCTATTAATAAGCCAAGCCATACTACAAAATAAAACGACTACTAAACACACCAACCGCATACTACTTGCCCCCCAACAGTGTTACTGGACTATAAAATTACCTTCTCAGAGGAGTCCTAGGCGCTGTTGCTTTTCGCAACAGATGCCAGACTCCGAAGAGAACGGTTATTTTATATGTTAAATTATGTTAAGACCTTGCTACCCTCATCCCCTTTGCATAGCTTAGCGTCCTATTATTTTAATTGACGTTATCGTATTATTAACTTATCTTTGCAGAATGTTTAAAATTAAACACGTACTACTATTAAGTTTCACCATTATAGCCCTTGCTATTGCCGGTTGCAAAAGCCAATTTGAGAAAATCAGATTGAGCAATGACGTAGCCAAAAAATATCAGGAAGCCATGCGGTTGTATAACAAAAAGAATTATTCAAAAGCATTGATCTTATTTGAAGATCTTTCTCAAAAATACAGAGGAAGAGCTGAGGCCGAAGAATTGAACTATCACTATGCTTTTACCTTATATAAATTAAAAGATTACACCACCGCAAGGTATCAATTTAAATCATTTGCAGACACTTACCCAACCAGTAAATATGCTGAGGAGTGCCGCTACATGGGTGCTTATTGCTATTACCTGGATTCACCTGCACCTCCGTTAGATCAGGAAAACACCTATAAAGCAATCGATGCTTTGCAATTGTTCATCAACTTTTACCCTAAAAGCGAGCGTGCTGCGGATGCCAGTAAATACATTGGTTTATTACGTGCAAAACTAGAAGACAAAGCTTTTAACAATGCCAAATTATATTATGATTTAGGTGGTATGGGTGCAGATGCGGTAAATTACAAATCAGCTGTTATTGCTTTAAAAAATGCACAGATCGATTTTCCTGACATTAAATATGCAGAAGAAATGGATTTACTGATTGTGAAATCACAAATGGCTTATGCCCGGAACAGTTACGAAACTCGTCAAGAAGATCGTTACAATGAAGCCATCACCTATGCTGATGAATTCATAGAAACCCATCCTCAAAGCAAATATCTGGAAGAAGTAAAGGATTTGAAAAAATCGAGTGAAGCCAGTATTTTGCGTGCCAAATCTTTCCTTGCTGAGATGGCAAAAAATCAGAAAAAGTACAAAGCCATGCTGGCTAAAGAAAATAGAACGGATACAACTACGACAATTAAAACCCCCAATAAATAATGAACACGAATAAACCCGCTGTACCGAATACTACGGTTACCCGAAATGTGAATGATCTTGATCAGAAAACACAGAACATTTATGAGTCTTTAGTAATTATTTCGAAAAGGGCTAACCAGATCTCAAACAACATGAAAGAAGAACTACATGGCAAATTAGCCGAGTTCGCGTCTTCCAATGATAACCTGGAGGAGATCTTTGAAAATAGAGAGCAAATTGAGATCAGCAAGCACTACGAGCGCATGCCTAAGCCTAGCTTAATTGCGATTGATGAATTCCTGAACGACAAAGTTTATTTCAGAAATCCTGCAAAAGAGCAACAATAACATCAGGCATAGGGATTAAACTGCAGCACGCATTTATTTAAAACCATGCTTAAAAATAAAAATATTATTCTTGGCGTTTGCGGTAGCATTGCAGCCTATAAATCAGCTATCCTGATTCGGTTACTGGTAAAAGCGGGCGCAAACGTCAAGGTTATTCTGACAGCCGATGCAGCGAATTTTATCACGCCGCTAACCCTGGCCACCTTAAGTAAAAATCCCGTTTACACACAATATTTCGAGGCCGATACCGGCGTATGGAGCAATCACGTTGAATTGGGCCTATGGGCTGATTTTTTGATTGTTGCACCTGCAAGTGCGAACACCCTGGCTAAAATGGCGTCAGGCCTTTGTGACAACCTGCTTACTGCAGTTTACTTATCGGCAAAATGTCCTGTTTTTGTGGCGCCGGCAATGGATTTAGACATGTGGAAACATGAAAGTACAGGGAATAACATCAGTACTTTATTAAGTTATGGCAACCAGGTGATTAAGCCAGGTAGCGGAGAACTTGCCAGCGGGCTTTATGGTGAGGGACGAATGGCAGAGCCTGAAGAGATTGTAGCGTTTTTAACAGGAGTTGTTCAATCATCGCTTCCACTATTTGGAAAAAAAATTCTGGTTACCGCAGGCCCAACGTATGAGGCTATAGATCCGGTTCGATTTATCGGCAATCATTCGTCTGGTAAAATGGGATTTGCCCTGGCAGATCATTTTGCTGCGCTTGGTGCCGAGGTCACACTGATTACGGGGCCCACTGCAGAGCATAGTAATTATCCGCTTCATCGGATCGATGTGGTCAGTGCAGCGGAAATGCTGAACGCTTGTAAAACATATTTTTCTACAGCCCAAATTACAGTGATGAGTGCAGCTGTGGCAGATTATACACCAGTAAATGCTGCCGAACAGAAAATCAAAAAGAACAATCCTGAATTTAGTCTGGAATTAAAAAAAACCCAAGACATTCTGGCTACATTAGGTCAATTGAAGACAAGTTCGCAAATTCTGGTTGGCTTCGCACTGGAAACTGAAAATGAGGAAGAATATGCTAAAGCAAAAATGGTTAAAAAGAATCTGGACCTGATTATACTTAATTCTTTGAACGACAAAGGTGCGGGCTTTAAAAAGGATACCAATAAAATCACTATATTTAATAAATCGTCTGAAAAGACGGTTTTTGAGGTGAAATCAAAGACTGAAGTTGCGAAAGACATTTGTAATGAAATATTAAAGCTGATTTAACCATGAAACAACGTTACTCATTTACCTTTTTATTATTTTTTTTCTGTTTCCTATATTCAAACGCACAGGAATTGAATACCCGCGTACAGGTATTGGCTCCTACGGTACCCAATGTGAATAAGCGGAACCTGGAAATTTTGCAGAATACCATTCGCGATTTCCTAAACAATAACAAGTGGAGTAATGAAGTGTATACCCCGATCGAAAGGATTGACTGCAACTTTGTGATTACACTGACAGCCTGGGATGGCGGTTCCGGCTATAAAGCTGAGGCACAGATCCAATCCAGCAGACCAGTTTATGGCAGTTCCTATACCAGTACACTTTTGAATTTGAGTGATAAAGATTTTGATTTCAATTATAGTGAAGGTCAATCTGTTGATTTCTCGGATCAGAATTTCATTTCCAACATCAGCTCCTTGCTTAGTTTTTATGCCTACACCATTATCGGACTAGATAAGGATAGTTTCAGTAGACTCGGAGGCTCCTATTATCATAAAAAAGCGCAAAATATTTTAAATGTAGCTCAGCAATCTGGCAACAAAGGCTGGAAAGCTTTTGATGGTCTTCGAAACCGCTACTGGTTGAATGAAAATCTTTTGAGCAAAAGCTTTGAAGACCTGCGGGTTTTCATTTATGATTATCACTTTAATGGTCTGGACCGCCTGCAGGAGGATCCTGCAAAAGGAGCTAAAAAAATTATCGACTTGCTTTCTGATCTAAAACAGCTGGACAAACAGAAGCTTGGCTCTATTTTCCCAAATGTATACCTGGCTACCAAGGCAGATGAGATGGCTAATGTTTTGGCTGCCGCCGAGCCACTTGATCGGATTAAAGCTTATAATCTACTTGCTGAAGTAGACCCCGCCAATATCAGTAAATACGAGTCTTTAAAGGCCGTCCACTAGACTTTTCTGGTCATTGTTTAAAAAAAATAATTTTATTTGTGATCTACGAATAGATTCGTACATTTGAATACGAAACAATTCGTAGAAGAGAGAGATATGATCGCATCAGCAAGCAATAAACCAACGGAAAGTGAATTGGAAATTTTACAGATTTTGTGGAAAAAAGGGGCCTGTACGGTAAGGGAGGTACACGAAATTCTGGAAAAAAATAAGGATGCCGGCTATACCACTACCTTAAAACTGATGCAGATCATGCATGAAAAGGGCTTGGTATCCAGAGATACATCTTCCAAAACGCACATTTATTTTGCCCTGGTTAACCAGGAAAAAACACAACAACACCTGGTCAACAGAATGATCGACAATGTGTTTAATGGTTCTGCAGCGCGTTTGGTGATGCAGGCATTGGGTGGACATAAAGCAAGCAAGGACGAAATTGACTCGATTAAAAAATATTTAGATGAACTAGATAAACAATAATTATGGAAGCAATTTTAAATAATTTAACCCAAGCAATTGGCTGGAGCATTTTCCATTCCTTATGGCAAGGTGCGATCATTTATGGTCTATTGATCCTCGCCTTTTTTATCCTACCGCAAAAACGTGCGCGGTTAAAACATAACCTGGCCTATGGGGCGATGTGTTTGATGTTTCTAACCTTTGTAACCAGCTTCCTGATCTTATTTAAACTTCCAAGTCCGGAAACATTAGCCCCAATGGCTTTCAACCAGGCACAATTGTATGGGCAATACCTGGCCACCCTACCAGCCTCATTGAGTCAACAAACAGAAATGCTATTTCCTTATATCGTAGCCATCTATGCCATTGGCTTAGTGATTCAGCTTTTCATGCTATCGGCTGGTTACCGAAAACTCCAAAAATTAAAGCAGGGAAATAAGCTTTCGGTTCCGGCTGAATGGGCTGAAGCATTTGAAAATTTAAAGTTCAAACTTGGCTTAGGTAAACACATTGATTTCTACCTTTCCGAAGGCGTAAATATCCCGCTGGTGATTGGGTATTTCAAACCTTTGGTCTTATTTCCAGTAGCGCTTGTTGCTCAATTAGACATCAAACAGGTAGAAGCCATTCTGATTCATGAACTCTCCCATATCCGTCGGAATGATTATTTACTCAACCTGATCAAAACCGGAATCGAGACCATTTTATTTTTCAATCCTTTTGTTTGGCTGGGAAGCAGACTCATCCATATAGAAAGAGAACATGCCTGTGATGATCTGGTACTACAAGTTACGGAAACACCCCTTACCTATGCACATGCGCTTTTAAAGCTGGAAATCTTGCAAGATCACAGCAGCCCTGCTTTCGCAATGGCAGCAACAGGTAAAGGACAGCATTTATATCAACGCATTAAAAGAATTACAGACATGAAAACGAGTTACATCAATGCCAAGCAGCGTATTTTTGCGATTACGCTAACCATAGCTACGGTAATTTCTTTGGCTTGGGTAAAACCAGCTAAAACAGAAATCCCGGTGAAGCTGAAAACCCATGTGCAACCGATAGATCTGAAACAGCAACCAGAGCGCCACATCATTCCGGTAACCCTGCTTGATGATACCGCCAAGAAGAAAAAACAATTTAAAATTATAACAGTTGATCATCAGGGAAATAAATGCGAATACAATTCGGTCAAAGAAATGCCGGATAGCTTAAGAAAAATGGTGATTAACGAGACCTTCTCTAATTCTCCCCATTTACAACTCAATATTGATTCGATCGTCAACAATAGCCTATCCTTCCTCAAATCTCCGGAATGGAAAGCTACCATGGAAAATGCAGCGAATGCCATAAACGCAGCGAGTATTGAAAAAATGAATGCAAAGATCAAAAAAGGTACAGATCGGATTCAAATCTATTTCAACTCTCCAGAATGGAAAAAGCGAGAGGAAAAATTAAAACAAAGTATGGAACTGGTAGAGAAAAACATCAACACAGCCGAAATTAACCGTCAGATCAACGAAGCGACTAAATTTGAGATTTTGATCAATTCTGAAAAAGCAAACAATCATCGCCTAATTTTCAAAAAAAGACAGGAATTGGAAAGCTCCAAAGAATACCAGGATTTGAAAAAGAAGTTTGACGACGAAGTTGAAGCCCTCAGGAAAAGAAAGGCTTTAAATACAGACAGCACGAAGCTTTAAGACCAAACGACACAAATGAATCATGCAGGCAGAAGAATATCTTCTGCCTTTTTTGTTGTTCGTCATTAAGTTTTTATAATTTAGCAGTGTATATGCTACAAAAACTTTCTATCCGTAACTACGCATTAATAGACAGTGTTGATTTAGAACTGGACAAAGGTTTAAACATCATCACAGGTGAAACTGGCGCCGGTAAATCTATTATGTTGGGCGCATTATCCTTGATATTGGGACAGCGTGCTGAAACCAAATACTTTTTCAATCAGGATAAAAAATGTATCATAGAGGGCGCTTTCTCTTTAGAAAGAACAACTTTACAAGGTCTTTTTGAAGAGCATGACCTGGATTTTTACCCGGAAAGCACACTTAGAAGAGAAATTTCAACCGACGGAAAGTCGAGGGCTTTCATTAATGACACGCCTGTTACACTTACGGTAATGAAACAAATTGGCGAAAAGCTCATAGACATCCACTCGCAACATGCTACCCTGGAAATCAATGACGCCAGCTTCCAGCTCTCCATAGTGGATACCTTAGCAAACCACCATACCCTACTCCAGAATTACCGATCTCTTTTTAAACAATACAAAAAGAAACAACTGGAATTAAGCGCTTTACAGACTGCAGCAGATGAAGCGAGAAGTAAGCAGGATTACGAGCAATTTTTGTTTAACGAGCTTGAGCATGCCAACCTTCAAATGGATGAGCAGGAAAAACTGGAGACAGAACTGGAGATGCTCAACAATTCGGAAAGCATTAAACGCAGCTTATTGACCAGCTTTAATTTATTAAGCGAACAAGAAACCGCAGTTTTACCTTTACTGAAAGAAATCCTGAACCAAATACAGGCTATAGAACGCTTTAATCCCGAATATTCCGCTTTAAATGAGCGTTTGCGCTCTGCCCATATTGAATTGAAAGACATTTCTGCAGAGCTTTCAGGCCTGGAGGAAAATATTATTTTTAGTCCGGTCCGTGTAGAAGAAATCGGGGCCCGTCTGGACATCATCTACGGATTGCAACAGAAACACCGGCTAAGTGATGTTGAAGGGCTGATATCCCTGCAAAACCAATTGTCAGACAGTCTGGCCAATTTGCTGGGCAGCGATGAAGAGATTGAACGCCTGGCCAAAGAAATTGAGGGCATTCAGGTGAAATTGGAAGAGATGGCCGCAAAGTTATCTGATAATCGCGGCAAGTCGATCTTAAGTACAGAAAAACAAGTTGCGGGTGTATTGCTACAAGTAGGCATGCCCAATGCAAAAATTAAAATAGAACAAGTCACACACAAAGAATTGAACAAGGATGGTAAGGATCACATTTCCTTATTGTTCTCGGCCAATAGTGGCCAAGCGCCTGCACCTATTGGAAAGGTAGCCTCCGGTGGAGAGTTGTCAAGACTGATGCTTGCGATTAAATCGATCATGGCCAAACACACTGCCTTACCAACTTTGATTTTTGATGAGA
>Ga0116227_10012821_pt1 | contig 13475 bp, 14 predicted proteins | sample S1TSphgellanicum_FD_89693 | JGI IMG/M metagenome (GOLD analysis project Ga0116227, IMG submission 89693) | Host-associated microbial communities from peat moss isolated from Minnesota, USA - S1T2_Fb - Sphagnum magellanicum MG | ecosystem: Host-associated > Plants > Peat moss > Unclassified...
ATTCGTCAGCTCCAAACCAGGCGGATGGGGACCCCAACCTGCCTTAGTGGTATTGCCTAAAGCCCGGTAGGTCGCGCTCGCATCAGATTCCGAGCTGATGGAACAAATCCTCTGCGTCTTCGGCCTTGTTAACCTCTTCGCCGCGAGCACTCTTGGCCAGGGTCTCCCTCGTCAGCTTGTTCAGAGTCAATTCAACCGGAATGGCGTTGTCGTTGGCCACGCACAGATCCCTTCGCCCTTACTCTAAATGTCCAGATTCTTCACATCCAGCGCATTCTCTTCGATGAACTTCCGCCGGGCCTCGACATCCTCGCCCATCAGCGTCGTAAAGATCTCCTCGCACGCGGCGATGTCTTCGAGCTTGACTTGCATTAGGGTACGGCGTTCCGGGTCCATCGTCGTCTCCCAGAGCTGCGGAGCGGTCATCTCGCCCAGGCCCTTATACCGCTGGACCTGATACTCCTTGCGCCCCTGCTCGATGACGTAGTCGAAGACCTCGCGCGGCGTCTTCTTCTCGACTGGGTCCTGATTGATTTTGTTCGACCGCTTCACCGCCGGCTTCACCTCAACCGCAGTCCCGGGTGCCGCCGCGTCCGCCGCAACGCCCTCTTCGGAAGCAATCTCCTCGGCCTCGTCCGCGGCCTCCTGCGCCACAACGGCGGCGGTCTTCGGAGCGTAGGAGATCAGGAAGGGACCTTCCAGCCGGTCGCGGAGCAGAGCGTACTTCGCCAGCAACTGGCGGCTCTCCGCGGCGTTGGCCAGCGCCCAGTCGATCTTCCGGACGGCCCCTTGCGAGTCGGTGAAGTCCACCGACCAGGTCTGGTGCTCTTCATCGCGGACGGGCTCGCCTACAGCCCGGAACTGGAACTCCTTCACCACGGCCTTGAGCCGAGCCTGCATCTCGACCAGCTTGGCAGGCGCCTGGCCTTCGGGAGACTGGAAGTCTTCCTTGCGCGCCGGGGCAGCTCCTTCATGCGCGAGAGCTTGATGAAGTCGAGCGAGACGGTCTCGTTGCGCAGGCGCTTCTGGAACTTGTCCGAGAGGCTGAGGTACTCGCTGAGCTGGCTCATGAAGGCGGTGAATTCATCGCCGTGAAGCTGCTTCTTATCGGGACCATAGGTGAGCAGCATCCCGTCGGATGCGCGCTTCAGCATGACGGTGACATACTCGCGCTCGTCCTTGATGTATTGCTCGAACTTGCCCTTCTTGATCTTGAAGAGCGGCGGCTGTGCGATGTAGACGTGGCCGCGCTTGATCAGCTCCGTCATGTGGCGGAAGAAGAAGGTGAGCAGCAGCGTGCGGATGTGCGATCCGTCCACGTCGGCATCGGTCATGAGAATGAGTTTTCCGTAGCGCAGCTTGGCGGCATCGAAGTCGTCCTTGCCGATGCCGCAGCCGAGCGCGGTGATCATCGCCCGGATCTCTTCGTGGCCGAGCATCTTGTCGTAACGGGCCTTCTCGACGTTGAGGATCTTGCCCTTGAGCGGCAGGATGGCCTGGAAGCGCCGGTCGCGGCCCTGCTTGGCCGTCCCTCCGGCCGACTCACCCTCGACAAGATAGAGTTCGCACCGGTCGGGCTGCCGCTCGGAGCAATCGGCCAGCTTGCCCGGCAACCCGCCGCCGTCCATCGCTCCCTTGCGCCGAGTCAGATCGCGCGCCTTCCGCGCTGCCTCACGGGCGCGCGCGGCGTCGATCGCCTTGTTGATGATCCTCTTCGCCACTTGCGGGTTCTGCTCCAGGAAGCCGCCCAGCCGCTCGTTCACGAACGCCTGCACCGTCCCAGCGATGTTCGAGTTCAGCTTGCCCTTGGTCTGCCCTTCAAACTGCGGCTGCGACAGCTTCACCGAGATGACGGCGACGAGGCCTTCGACAACGTCGGTCCCGGCGAGGTTTTCCTTTACGTCCTTGAAAAGACCGAGGGACTGGCCGGCGGCGTTGATCGTGCGGGTCAACGCGGTGCGGAAGCCCGAGAGGTGCGTGCCGCCCTCCTTGGTGTTGATGTTGTTGGCGAAGGTGAAGACCGTCTCGGTGTAGCCGTCGTTGTACTGCAGCGCGATCTCCATGGCCACGTTGTCGCGCTCGGCCTCCATGTAGATCGGCTTCTCGTGCAGCACCTGCTTGCCGCGGTTCAGGTGCTTGATGAACTCCGCGATGCCGCCGATGTACTTGAACTCCTGGTGCTTGCTCTCGCCCGTCTTCGGATCGGTGGTGCGCTCGTCGGTGAGGTGGATTTCGAGGCCCTTGTTCAGGAAGGCGAGCTCGCGAAGCCGCTGCGCCAGCGTGTCGTAGCTGAACTCATGCACGGTGAAGATGGACTTGTCGGGCAGAAAGTGGACCTTGGTGCCCTTGCGCTTCGAGGGGCCCATCCGGCGCAGCTTGCTGATGGGCGCGCCTTTTGAGTAGTCCTGCTCCCAGGCAAAGCCGTCGCGCCATATCTCGACGTCGAACTCCTCGCTCAGCGCATTCACGCAGCTCACACCGACGCCATGCAGCCCGCCCGAGACCTTGTAGTTCGAGGCGTCGAACTTGCCGCCCGCGTGCAGCATCGTCAGCACGACCTGCACCGCCGGCATCCTCTCACCGTTGATGACCTTGTCGTCCACGGGAATCCCGCGGCCGTCGTCGACCACGGTAATCGAGTTGTCGACGTGAATGGTGACATCGATGCGCGTCGCATGTCCGCCGAGCGCCTCGTCGACCGAGTTGTCCACCACCTCGTAGACCAGGTGATGCAGCCCCTGCTCGCCCGTCGACCCGATATACATCGCCGGGCGAAGCCTGACCGCCGCCAGCCCCTCGAGCACGGTGATGTTCTCGGCGGAGTAGCCTCCGCCTTCTTTCGGCTTCGCGGGTTGTTCCGGCATGGGTTCGAGATCGAGAAGGGCGGTGTCGCTAGTGGGTGCAGTCGATGCCAAAGGAGCTCCGTCAAACCGTATTTTCGCTTCAGAGAGAGACGCCGGAACCGGCCCCTCGGAATCGCAACGAAGTCCGCGTCAATTCAGCACTTTATGCCTGTTTCCGCAAACCTTTTCCGTGGCTTAAGTATACCACGCGGAGGGCCTCGGCCGCGCCGCTTTCACCCTGCCCGCGAGAGGCCTCCGGGGGCCGCGCAAAGCGGCCAGGCCGGTCGCCTCGGCGTTGCTATGTCGCCTTGAACACTAAGCTCTGATTGCCGCGAAAGTGCCGCTTTAAGGTTCGCTCAAGGTAGTGAATTCCCCTTCATCGAACTTCAACTCCTTCACCTCTCCGGTCAACGTGTCAACAACCGCAATTTGCTGGTGGCCGGGATCAAAGTCACAACCTGCAAGCGTCATAAGGCTCCTTTGCTCCCGCGCTACTATGAAACCGAACCATGAAACCGGCGCTGGTGGAGGCGCTTGCCGCCAGCCTGCACGCGACTGAATGCTCACTCCTGCTCGCGTGCAATCCGGCCAGCCCTCGCATCGAGCCACGATTGCAAGATCAGCACCGCAGCCACCTGGTCGATGATCGCCTTGCGGCCCCCCGTCTTTCGATCGTATGCCGCGTGTCCCGCGTCGTCGAGGTGCCGATGCGCCTGCGTCGTCGACAGCCGCTCGTCCCAAAGATGCACGGTGATCGCGAACTCCGCCCGCAGTTCTTCGGCGAAGGCCTGCGCCTTGGCCGCCTGCGGACTCTGGTCGCCCGACATATACAGCGGGTTGCCGACGACCGCCTCGGCAACATGATGTTTGCGAAGGACGCGGGCGATGGCCTTCATGTCCGCGCGCCGGTTCGTGCGATGGAGCGTGAAGAGCGGCTGCGCGGTGAAGCCGAGCGGGTCCGAGAGGGCCAAGCCGATGCGCCGATCGCCGACATCGAAACCGACGACGCGCGGCGAAAGATCCGTGGAAACGATTGCTGCGGGTTGGATCGCATCATCCACAGAGCAAGTGTACTGAAGCATCGCCACGACTGCGGGTGCCCCACGTCTCGACTTTGAGACGTGGGCCGAAGAGCCGCAGAGGGTCGGGTGCCCCATCCACGGCGCTCTTGCAATAGACTCACAAGGATGGTGAAGGCAGCGGTGATGGAAGATCGTCTCGGCCTGATTGCGGGCAACGGCCGCTTCCCGTTTCTGCTGCTCGACGCCGCGCGGGCGCATGGCCTCACCGTTGTCGTTGCGGCAATCAAGGAAGAGACCGACCCGGAGATGGATCGGCGCGCCGCGAACGATCCCGCGGTCCGCGTGCATTGGCTCTCGCTCGGCGAACTGTCGCGGCTGATCGAGACCTTTCATGCCGAGGGCGTCGGCCGCGCCGTGATGGCCGGCCAGGTGAAGCATAAGCAGATCTTCTCTTCGATCCGGCCGGACTGGCGGCTCGCGAAGCTGCTGCTCTCCTTGCGTACGCGGAACACGGACATGCTGCTGGGGGCGATCGCCAAGGTGCTTGGCGATGAGGGCATTGAGCTGATCTCATCGACGCAGTATCTGGAGCCGCTGCTGGCGAAGGAAGGTGTGCTGACGCGGCGCGCTCCGAGCGAAGCGGAAGCGGCGGACATCGCGTATGGACGGACGGTCGCCCGCGGCATCGCCGGCTTCGACCTTGGGCAGACGGTCGTGATCGCCGCGCAGGCGTGCGTCGCAGTTGAGGCGATGGAAGGTACGGACGCATGCATCGCGCGTGCCGGAGAGCTTTTTCGTTCCATGAACTTCGACGGCGCGGCGTCCACGTTGAGCCGTGCGCTCACCGTCGTCAAGGTCGCAAAACCCAATCAGGACATGCGCTTCGATGTCCCCGTCATCGGCCCGCGCACCATTGAGTCGATGGCGAAGGCGGGAGCGACCTGCCTCGCGCTCGAACCCGGCCGGACGCTGATCTTCGATCTCGACGCAGTTGTGGATGCCGCGAACGATGGCGATATTTCCATCGTTGCCCTGCCGTAGGCGCGGGATATGCGCGATACTTGGTGTGCATCACAGGAGACCGATCATGACACGCTTTGCAATTGGGACCGCCGCGGCGGTCCTGCTCGCCGCCTCGTCCGTTTACGTCATCCGCGCCAACGCCGCCGACCTCATCGTCACCGGCAAGGAGGCGCCCGCCTTCACGCTGCCCTCGCAGGACACGCCCGCCGTGAGCCTCAGCGACTACAAGGGCAAGTGGGTCGTGCTCTACTTCTACCCCAAGGACAAGACCTCCGGCTGCACCATCGAGGCGCACAACTTTCAGCGCGACCTGGCGAAGTATGCCGCGCTGAACGCCGTGGTGCTCGGCGTCTCGCTCGATACGGCGGAGAGCCACAAGAGCTTCTGCACACAGGAGAGCCTGACCTTCAAGCTGCTCGCCGACCCGGAGCACAAGGTCATCGATGCCTACGGTGTGGCCATTCATGGCATGGGGCCGATCAAGTACGCGGAGCGGGACACCGTCCTGATCGACCCAGCAGGCAAGATCGCCAAGACATGGGTCTCCGTGGATCCCAAGACACACAGTGAGGAAGTCCTCGCCGCCATCTCGGAGCTGAAGAAGTAATCCGCATTGGTGTGTCATTCCCGCGGCGAATCCGCGGGGCCTGGGAAGCAAGGACCGCCTGATCGCGAGAGCGTGCGGCAATGGCGCAGTCCTTCGCTTCCTGGGCCGCTTTCCTGGGCCGCTTCCTGAATCCCGCGCTTCGTGATCGCGATCTAATTTCCACCTATGGCTACAGCAACTGCATCGCTGGAAGATGTCCAACCGGCCGAATCGGCCGCCGAGCGCAACTGGCGGCCCCGCGCGAACCCGTGGGCCATTGCCCTGACCGTCACGCTTGCGACCTTCATGGAGGTGCTCGACTCCTCCATCGCCAACGTCGCTCTGCCGCACATCGCCGGCTCGCTCGGTGCCTCGCAGGACGAGGCCACCTGGGTCCTCACCAGCTATCTCGTCTCGAACGCCGTCATCCTTCCGGCCAGTGCCTACCTCACCACCTTCATTGGCCGCAAGAAGTTCTACATGATCTGCGTCGTCCTCTTCGGTATCAGCTCGGCGCTCTGCGGCCTCGCGCCCTCGCTGGGCATCTTGATCTTCTGCCGCGTGCTGCAGGGCGCGGGAGGCGGCGGCCTCGCACCGTCCGAGCAAGCCATACTCGCCGACACCTTCACCCCGAAGCAGCGCGGCCAGGCCTTCGCCCTCTACGGACTTGCGGTGGTCGTCGCCCCGGCCATCGGGCCCACGCTTGGCGGATGGATCACCGACAACTACAACTGGCGCTGGATCTTCTTCATCAACGTCCCCATCGCCCTGCTCTCGCTCTTCCTCACGAACCGCCTCGTCGAAGACCCGCCGCACATCGCCAAGGAGGTCGCGCAATCGAAGAAGGGCGGCCTCAAGCTGGACCTCTTCGGCTTCGGCCTGCTCGCCTCCGGCTTCGGTTCGCTGGAGTTCATCCTCGACAAGGGCCAGGAAGACGACTGGTTCGGATCGCGTATCATCGTCTTCTTCACCATCCTCTGCGTCTGCTCGCTGGTCACGCTCATCTTCTGGGAGCTCTACCAGCTCCGCATCCAGAAGCGTCCTATCCTCAATCTCACGCTCTTCCGGCGCAAGACCTTCGCCATCCCGTTCGTGCTGATGTTCGTCCTCGGCTTTTCACTCTACGGAACAACCGTCCTGATCCCGCAGATGGTGCAGACCCTCTTCGGTTACACAGCGGAGCTGGCCGGTCTCGTCATCTCGCCCGGAGGCATCTGCATCATGATGATGATGCCTCTGGTCGGCTTCCTCGTAGGCCGCAGCGACCCGCGCTACCTTATCTGCTGGGGGTTCTTCGTGCTCTCCACGTCGATGATCATGATGCACGGCCTGAGCCTGAACTCCAGCTTCACGCAGATCATGTGGCTGCGCGTCTATCAGGCCTCGGGACTGGCCTTCCTCTTCATTCCCATCAACACCATCACCTACGTCGGCGTGCCCAGGGAGCAGAACAACGACGTCTCGGGACTCACCAACCTCGCCCGCAACATCGGCGGATCGGTGGGCACTGCGTTCGTCGCGACCATGCTCTCGCGCGGCTCGCAGGCGCATGAGGCGCTGATGATCCGCAACCTGACGCCGAGCACGAAGAGCTTCAACGACCGAGTAGGCCAACTGAAGAGCTTCTTCGGCGCGGCCAAGGGCGGCAGCGGCGGCAACAACATCACCGGCCCCGGCACGCACGCCGCGCAGGCTTACATCTATAGCCAGCTGCACCGCCAATCCTCGATGCTCGCCTACATGGACATCATCGCCATCTTCTGCGTCTTCTGCGCCTGCATGATCCCGCTGGTCATCTCCATCGGCAAGATCAAGCCGAGCCACGACGCCCCAGCGCATTGACCTGCTCGTTTGAGCCCTCATCCTCCTGACTTGTATCTCAAGCCGCCGCCCTCAAGCGCTGCTTCCGCGGCACCCAGCTGGAATACCCAGCAAAAACGGGGCAGGCCAAGCGAATGGGAAACGAATGGGCCGGATTGCCGCGAAATACGCTATCCTTGAGGTATGTCGGGGCGTAGCGCAGCCTGGTAGCGCATCTGCTTTGGGAGCAGAGGGCCGGGGGTTCGAATCCCTCCGCCCCGACCATCTAACCGATCTCTTTCAATACTTACTTTCAATACTTAATGAGCGTCGAATCCGATATCAGGTTTCTGGCCCCTCAAAGAAGTCGTGCAACGAGCGAAAGTCCCCGAAGAAGGCACTTCTCAACAGGCATCTACTTCGCGGAATCGGCAGGCGGCTTCCCGCTTTCTGGCCAGGGTGCCAGTCCCTTTGGAGACCAAGTTTGAACGATCGCCTGGGCTATCTTCGCGATGGTCAACTCAGCCTCCTGGTCCTGCGTCCAGGAACGGTCGGAGTTATTGAATGTGAATACCGACAGCAGAACAAGCCCGTTCTGGGTAGATATGGCTGCAACATCGTTCCGCACAGCATCGAGCGCTCCCGTCTTGTTCGCGATCGAATCTCCCGCCGCTCCGGGCATTCCGTCGAGATAGCGCGGAATCCCGGTGCGATAAAACTGCAGGTGCAGCATCTTCAAGGCGGTCCGGCAAAGCGCTTCATCGCCCGGTAAGGCGGGCCGTCCGGGTTCAGCCAGGTCGCAGAGAACTATCCTCTTCATCAACGTGGTCATCTGACGCGCCGTCGTCTTGCCTAAGCCGAACTGCTTATAGTCCGGAGGCATGACGACACCGGGCGGCACTGGCGTGAAGACCCTTTTATAAAGCCATGTGTCCGTAAGGCCCAGACTTACAATTCGATTTTGAATATCTTCAAGGCCGAGATGATCGATGGCTAGATTTGTCGCCGTGTTGTCGCTCATGACAACCATCATGGTCAAGACATCCTTGAAGCTGAGGGACAACGGAGTATCGAACAATAACAGTACCCCTGAACCTTGCACCTGCTCCGCGGCATTCAACGCGATCTTGTCCTCCAGATGGACCCTCCCAGCTCGGACCTGCTCAAGCGCCTCATAGAGTATCGCGAGCTTGATGACGGATGCCGTCTGCACAGGCGTGTCCGGAGCAAGAGCGACAGTCTCGTGAGTCTTCAGATCTTCCGCATAGAAGGCGACCTGGCCGTGATGAGCGGCGGCGATCGACCTGAGCCGCAGTTCCAGAGAAGAAGGAGGCGGCGACGTTTGGCACGACAGGGAGTGATGATATAAGACGAGTCCCCCGGCAATGAAGAGACAGGCGCGCATCTTATGAAGTAGATTCCTCATGCTTCGCGGTGGATCCTCCAGGATTAATTGGTTCTCTAGAATTGATACTGACAGACTTTCACCGGCCCTCCACCCAAAAACTCTCAGGACGCCGTTGTAGTCAGAAAGCCGGCGATGCAAAACCCTGACTAATTGCCCGGCAGAAAAGCCCTGAGGACGCCGAGCTGGTCCTCGTGGAGCTCGCACGACGAGAATTGAGACGAATCTCCCATGGCTTCCATGGAAACGGCCGGCTAGAAGCCGAAGCGGTCGGGCGACCTTGATTTCCAGCTTGAATCAAGGAACCATGTCGACTCAGAGAATGGGCAGGCAGGCTATCTTGCGGGAGTCTCCCGGTTCGGCATTCTGCCGTCTACCTTGCGGATGGACCGCCTGGCATAGTATGTCGAAGGACGGTATCCGATGAAACGAGAAGTGTTCCTCAGCATTGTTGCTCTTGCGGCCTCTGTCGCCTCGATCACTTGCCCGCGCGGAGTCGGTGCCCAGGAAAGCGCCGCAATCACTCTTCGGCTATGGCCCGGCACCGCACCAGGCGCTGCCGCGACGGCCCCTTCCGAGACCCGGGATTTTCCTGCGAGTGCGTGGGTCGCGGGCAAGCCCGTGCTGATTCTAGGCAATGTGTCGCAGCCTGCTTTGACGTTTTATCCGCCCCTGCCTGGGGGCGCTGCTAAGGGCCGCGTCGACGTAAATGGGTATCCCGTCGTGATCGTCTTTCCCGGAGGCGGTTACAACATTCTGGCCTACGACCTCGAAGGCACGGAGGTCTGCGACTGGCTGAATCGCTTCGGCACAGCCTGCGTGGTGGTGAAGTACCGCGTGCCCAACACAGGGCCCTATCCCAAATCTGACGCCGCTTTGCAGGATGCGCAACGCGCCGTGGGCCTGGTGCGGCAGCACGCAGCGGAATGGAAGATCGACGCGAAGCGTGTAGCCGTGCTCGGATTCTCGGCCGGCGGCCATCTCGCAGCGGCGCTGACGAGCCATTCCGCTGAGCGTCTCTACCCGGCTGTGGATGCGGCAGATAGTCTCAGTTGCCGGCCTGACCTTCAGCTGTTGATCTATCCCGCGTATCTCTCCGAAACGGATGGCTCGCTCGACCTGAGCGCATCGGTTCAACCGCCAGCCGGCGCGCCTGCAACCTTCCTCATTCAAGCGGAAGACGACCCTGTCCACGTCGAAAACGCGATGGCGTACTTCGAGGCGCTCAAGAGAAAGGGCATCCCAGCTGAGATGCACTTGTATGCCCGCGGAGGACATGGTTACGGGCTGCGTTCGACGCGCCTGCCTGTAGCCGCTTGGCGCGAGGATGCGGAGCGCTGGCTGGATACAAAGGGGTTCACGTCGAAATGAACTGAATGTCGTCCGCCAGCGGCCATCTGCGACAGGAAAACGGGTTCACGAGACAGGGTTCACAAGACAGGGAACGGAAGACAGGGAACGGAAGACTTGCATAGACGATCTGGCGAAATTTCACATCTAACTGTGCGCGGTATCTTGCTCGCTCTTCTTTGTCCGCTCCTCCGCGTCGCGCCATGACGGCGGGTCGCCCGATGTCCGTCTCTGCGGCTTCGCCACTGAATCTTCCGGGCTGGATATCCCGACCAGCCGCAACAGCTTCCCGAACGTTCGCACCAATGGATGCACGGCGGTCTCCTCTACGCATCAGGTTACTCTCTCTCTGTCCGCGCGAAAGGTAAACCCCACAACGAAAGGACCTTTTCTTATGATCTCCTCGCCAAACCCGAGCCGATCGCTCCGCTTCACCCTGATTCCTCTTGTGTTTCTCGCGATCACCCTCCCATCGCGCCTCTTTGCGCAGGCAAAGCCCGCACCGCCCAAGCCCGAACCGGATGTAGTCATCTTCACCAACGGCGACCAGCTTACCGGCACGGTGGAGCGTGGCGCGGGCGACTCCATCGTCTTCAGGAGCGACATGGCCGGCGAGATCACCGTGCCCTACGCCAAGATCAAGGAACTCCGCGCCCACGGCACCTTCGCCCTGCTGCGCAAGGACACCAAGACGCTCACGACGGACGTCCAGGAAGGCACCGTCGCCTACTCAGACAGCAAGGTGACCCTCACCGTTCCCGCCGGCGGCACAGAGGCCCCCGGAGGCCAGGTGACGATAGATCCTAAGAACGTCGGCTTCCTCATCGACAAAACCACCTACGACAAGCAGGTGCTCGCCCATCCCGGCCTGCTCACGGGATGGAAGGGCACAATCAGCGGCGGCGCAACCTTTGTGCGCTCGACGGACAACGGATCCACCTACACTGCTGCGACCACTCTCATCCGCGCCATCCCGCTGGTGCCCTATCTGCCTCCGAAGAGCAAGAGCATCTTCAACTTGACTGAGACTTACGGCAAGCTGACCCAGCCCACCATCCCGCAGACAGTCCCGATTCCGACGCCGCCCTCAATCGCCGAAACGAGCATCTTCCATGCTGGCTTCGAGCAGGACGTGTACTTCTCGCCGCGCTTCTATGCGCTGGGCGACACCAGCTTCGACCACAACTTCTCCCAGGGTCTGAATCTACAGGAGGTATACGGCGGCGGCGTTGGCTGGACGCCGATCAAGTCGGGCAAGCAGCAGTTGGATGTGAAGGCCGACATCCACTATGAGCAACAGACGTTTTCGCAGTCCGTGGCCGCGACGACACCCAATCAAAACCTGATCGGGTCGACGATCGCCGAGTTCTACCACCGGACACTTCCGCTCAAGATCGCCTTCACTGAGAACGCCGACATCCTTCCCGCCTACAACGACGCCCGCGCCTACTCCGCCGACGCGACGGTCGGTTTCGTTCTGCTGGTATACAAGCGGCTCGGCGTCAACTTCACGACCACCGACAACTTCCTGAACGACCCCGCGGTCGGCTACAAGAAGAACAGCTTCCAGTTCGTTACCGGAGCGACCTACACGCTGCCGTAATGCAGGACCCGGCCAGACGCTTTTACCAGATCGTCTTCAGGTTCGCCGAGTGGATGTGCCTGTCGCGGCTGACGACCGGCACATCGAAATAGATGGCGGTCGCGGCGATCATTCGATCCGGCATGTCGGCAACTTCCGACCGCGGAATCTGTCGCATTGCTTGGGCAACGGACGCCGTAAAGGCAGCTTCACGAAAGACATGTCCAGGATCGGCGAGCGCACTTGCGAGATCGTTGTAAGCGGCGGCTGGGAGGCGGTTCTTCTCGATCAAATAAACCAACTCGGCAAGGCTTATCGAAGAGACAGCCACTTTACGCTGGGTGATGGCGGCGTCATCGATGAAGGCTTTGGGCGCTTGGCGAAAGCCGCTTGTCGCCGAGCAGATACCACAGCGCCGCATGAGTGTCGGCGATACCGGCGATCAATCGAACCCTTCCCCAAAGCCGCGGAACATGTCTGCCCGGTTTGCGTCGATCTCTTCAGCCGACGGGGCAGGGCCATACTTCGCGAGCAGGCCAAAGCCGGATTTGAACGGCCTTGCCGAGGGCCGTGGCTCGAGCGAAGCGGCAAGGTCACGTTCCAGGACCTCACAGACATAGGCGTCCGGAGAAATACCCTGCGCATTCGCCTGGACTTTCAGTGCGGCTTCCAGCTTCTCGGGAATTTCGACGATCATGGACGCTTCCTCGCTGCGTTCGATTGTAATACCGCCTACTTCCCGCCCATCAGAATCCCCATCACGGGATCGGGCGGTTGCTGGTCGGCGTTCTTCAGCAGCAGGCTCACTTGCCACATCTGTGTGTCCGAGAGCACATGCTGGTACGCCGGCATCCCGGTCAGCCGGATGCCGTTCGCCACCTTCCAGTATGTCTCGCCCGTCTCGTCGTCGCTCACGCCCACAACGTTGCCGTGCGAATGCTTCTTCCAAAGCTGAGGCGCATTCGGATACATATACTTCGCGAACGCCACATCATGGCCCGGAGTCCCATGGCACGACGCGCACTCTGCCTTGTAGACATGCGCTCCCGCCTCGAAGACATCTTCGCTCGTCCCGAATGGAGCCGTCTTCATCTCCCGGTCGATGCGCGCATTCAAAGGCAGATGCACGATCGCCTTCTCAAACGGAAACGGCTTGTCCGCGACCGCGACCGGCAGCGGCCCGAACTTGAGATAGGCCGCCGCGCCCACGACCAGCACCACTATCCCCGCCACAAATCCCAGCAGAAATCTGCCAAACCCGCCGCCCGCCGATCTCGACTTCGCCATCGTCTTTTTCTCCCCTTCGCTTGCAGTTTCTGCCAGCCGGTCAGCCCGCGATCCGCCATACGACCCGGCAGGATGTTCTAATAAGGGATATCTTCCGTGCCGCTCGCTTAAGACGCGCTGAACGCCGCTTCCGCAGGCTCCACGGTATCAAAAACGAAGGTTCTTGCAGGGGTACATTCTTGATGTTTGTTTTCGGACGCAGCACGAAGAGTTTCGCGGCGGTAATGCTCGTCGCCGCAGTCGCATTCGCAACCGCAACAGCTCCAGCGCAGTCCACCCGCCGCCAGCGCCGCGAGACCAACGCCAACCGCCAGGCGCGCATCAACCGCACCATCCAGGACACCTACACCCGCCGGTACGAGATCTTCGGCGGCGGCGGCTATCTCCGCTTCCGCTCCGGCGAGTACCTGAAGCGCAACAACGAGATCACCTGGGCCACCAGCGGCACCTACTTCCTGAACCCCAAGCTCGGCATCACCGCGGACGTTCGCGGCTCCTACGGCAACGCCAAGATCCCCAACGTCTTCGCGCTGAACGGCGACTACAACCCGCTGATCAACGAGTACATGTTCTCCGG
>Ga0116227_10012822_pt1 | contig 13474 bp, 6 predicted proteins | sample S1TSphgellanicum_FD_89693 | JGI IMG/M metagenome (GOLD analysis project Ga0116227, IMG submission 89693) | Host-associated microbial communities from peat moss isolated from Minnesota, USA - S1T2_Fb - Sphagnum magellanicum MG | ecosystem: Host-associated > Plants > Peat moss > Unclassified...
ATAAGTATAACTTATCATATGCACAAATCATGTGTACTTATACATACACCCAATGTGTTCATCATAATGTTTCAATATAACCTCATTTTGTCTCATATGTTTTGTTCACCATTGTCCTCTTGGAACCTATATAGATTGGGCAAATATTTAGACTTATATGATTCTACGTTTGGAGTGAATACTTCTACTTAAAATACTTTAGACTGAATACTAGTACTATGTTGGGGAGATTTCAATGTTTGAATTTTTTTTTGTGATAGGCCAATCAAAGAGGATTGTTGAAAAAAAAAATTTGAACTTGAAAAGCAACCCGAACAAATTAATATGAATCATGCACTAGTCCCACAGTTTCTACCTTGCCATTAACATAGGTCAAAAATGCCAAAGAACAAAGGGTTTGATTTTATTTTTTTGTGGTGTGCTAATCAATGATACACATAAAAAAGGATTTTTAAAAAATTTTGGGGGTACCACAATTAATTAATATGAGTTGCATTACTATAGTAAATGGTAGCTTCAACGCATATTTGTGTAATAATTAGTTAATTGTGGTTGAAAATAAAATATTTTGACGATAAAATATTCAAAGATTCTTTAATTTCCACCTCAAAATTTTGGTTTCTGATTTATTTATTTTATTGATAATTTCAACACTTTTGAAAATAATATATTTAGTGTCCAAGTTACCAAGGTAATACAATATAAATAGGTCTCCATTATAACATCTTTATTCTCATCATCGTTCATGTTTATTAAGCCCCTTTGGGATAGGGAAGTTTGAAGTTTAATATTTTTTAATGGGTGTTGTTTAGGCTTATTTTTTCCACATTGAACAATTTTGCATAAAACTACATAGTTTTCAATTTTGCATGCAACCATGTTGTTCTACTTGTTTTAAAAAGTAGAACAAATAAAATTAACAAGTTTTTTTTCTTTGCATGCTTATGTTGTCCAATCACCTATTCTCATACAAGATACCTACTACTAGGATAGTTTTTAACATTGTGTAAAAATAATGTTAGTTTTTATTTAATGTTGAGCTATATGGTCAAATTATTCAAACCTTGTGGCGAAACATAGTATGCCACATTGACACCTAAACAATGTTCATTATGAGATATTTAACATCTTTGAAGGACTATTACATCAATGTCAACATTGGCATCAATTTTGTCTTTAAATTACCTTATTCAAACAATGTTAGTTTGAGGTTTCTTTTTCTATAGCTATGTTCATCACTGATGTTGTAGCTTTTATGTTATTGTTGTTGTGTTTACATTGCATGGATTTTAAGATTTTAGGTTTTATGTTTATTTTGAAATTGTCAAGGCAAAATAACATTTTTTTTTGCATAGGTCATCATTGTTATTGTTGTTGTTTTTTCCTTGAGTAGAAGCATAAATCATAATAGCATGCACAATTGAGGAGTTTTGATTAATCAATAGGTTTATGTTTGTTATTTTTCAATTGCACCATGGCCCATTGACCCACCAATCTAGGGATTTGAACAATTGTGACTTTGACATTTTATGTTTTTAAATTTTCATTTGTGTAATAGCTAAGGTTTCCTTTAGATATTTTGGCTTGTGTCAACATTGGTAGCATTCTTTTGCAACAACATTTGAAGCTAATTTTACATCTTCTACTAGCTTAGTTCATATTTATATCCCCTTGCAATAGTTCAATTCAAAGTTTTTAAATAAATTAAAAATGTTTACACCATTACATTTGATCCATTATTTTTTGACATTAAAATTTGGATGGTCATTGAGTTCCCATTATTTCACATTTGAGTCTAGGTGCAAGCACTTGGTTAATAAGTAGGCTTGCAATCCCACATATTATTTATAGTTTTAATGCTTTTGGAATCAAATTTGGATTCCTTTAGACATTGATGGTTAATCTTGGTTAATGTGTTTGCAATCAACCCATTGATTTAATGGATGTTCATGTATTCACCTCCTTTAACAAATGTATGAGTACACATGAATTAGGCATATGCTTTTGCTTCCACACCAATGGGCAGGGATAATTTTTTTTTCAATTGGTTATGAATTGTCAACTTGGAAAACCATTGAGTCAAGGGGGTAAATGTTTCAATTGTCACCTATTGTAAAGCATGAACATCTTCCATAAGGTTTTACAAGATTATAAAGAACTAAGATATGTGTTTAATTTATTGATTATATTTAGATATTTTGTGGGGATGCTTGTAATTTTTAATTTTTAATTTTAATTTTGACCTTTTGACTTTGAATTCAAAGAGGGTGGCTTTGTGTCTTTTCTTCAAGTTTAAAATTGTTTACAAGATTTCATTCATTGTTTTCATCATCATTTCAAGATCCAATTTTCATACATGTATCAATTTACATATTTAATTATTTAAGATTTTATAGCATTACCCTTTCACTAGTTGTTTTTTGAACTTCTAATGTAAATTCAAGGTTGACACCTCTAAAGCTTAGAGGCCATTTGGAGTTACAATTTTGTGAACAATTCACTTCCCATTTTTTAGAATTTAAATTAGTTTTTTAGGCAAATGATTTGGCTAACATGTAATTAATTGTTGATATTTTTTGTACATTCTTGCACACAAAATTGATTTCAATGTGGTTTAAGATTTGAATCAACTTTTTGAGCAAATGACTTAGCTAACATGTAACTAATTGTTAGTTCTCCCCCATACATTATTCCACACAAAATTCATTTTCATGAGATTGAATATTTGAATTAACTTTTTGGCCAAATGACTTAGTTATCATGTAATTAACTATGAGTTCTCCCCATACATTGCTCCACACAAAATTCAATTCCATGAAGTTTAAGAACAAATTTAGATTTTCCCAACATCAACATTCCAATTTTTTTGCAATGTGCATTTGTTGACATCAACCTTTTTAAGAAGGGTTAAATAAGTTCAAAAGTATCATCATCATCACATTGGAATAATTATTATTATTTAGGTATTGAAATTTTTCATAAATTATAATTTAAACACAAGAAAAATGGAGTCATCAAAGTCAACATTTATGAAATTAACTTTTCATTCTAGTAAACATAAGTCTTTGGTTGCATCCATAGACAACCAAACGGATTTTGAAATATTTGCATTAACAAGTTAAGTTGAGACATTATAACTTCTAAGGTCTTTCTTTCTCAATCATCAACATATTTATCAAACAATGAGTATCAATTCTTCTTCAAAGATCCAAATTTCATCCATTAAAAAAAATTATAACCACCAAATTTCCATTATATCCCATGACTTCTAATTTGTCACATGCTATTGGTTGTTGAAATAAACTTAAGTTTGCAACTAAATGAAGACTTAGGTTGGTTTTGAGCTAAGATTCAATCCATTCCTACTGTCCTTTCTATTTCATCTTTCTTGTTGTGTTCACTTGCAAGAAAAGAGATTTTTAAGGTTACATCGTTTGCAGACTCAATGACTTATGAAATGGGGGCACCATTAGATGTCTTTGTAATTTTGACATAATTCCAAAACAAAAGATCTTTAGTTTCACATTACTATAACAAGGATTTAAAGTTTTCTTTGTTCTTCATATTAGATTTTTAAATGTATTCAAGGTTTTCCAATGCATAGACAAATGACAAACACAAAATATATGAGGTTGTGCGAAAGCCAAATTTTGTTGAGGGCATCCATCATTGTGAAAGGTTGTAAAAACAATTTTTGTGCCATTGCAAATATGAAGGCTTTTGCAATTCATCAAGGTAGGATTTGGTTCTAGTAATAGATTTAGTAGCCTTGGTTGTAGTGCAATTATGCAATTTTGAAATTTGTAAAGAATTGAAATGGCTAGTTTTGAAAAAAAACAAATAACCATGCAATATTAATTTTGACATGCCCATTCATTGCAAGTGCGAATATATTATCGTTTGCTATTATTTTTTATTCAATTGTGGATCATTAATGTGTCTACATAGAAAGACATTATAGCTTCAAACTATAATTGTGTACCCATAAAATCTAGTCATTTTGGTGACTTGCTTAACTTGCTTCAATGTTTCAAACTTATTCTCATAAGATAAACCATGTTGTAATTGAGCAAGTTCATTTAAGGGTCAAAGTGATGAAATAACATGGCATAATGCAAGATATTACATATTGTAATAACATTGTTGAAACATATTGCATTATAACTAAGCAAGAAAATTCGTTGTTAAGGTTGGCACTAAAATTTGAAACATGGTCCCTCTATTTTCTTACTAATTTTAAGGTAGAAATTGATGTTACACCAATTTGTAACAATCCTTAGTAGGACCTTATGACTCAAGAGCAAAGTGCATCATCAATTTTCACTCAAAAAACAATTTAATGAGAGGATGCAAAAACATAACATTCATCTATAGTGGCATCCAAATGAAAAGCCTTCCTCCTAATAAGGAATATTATTATAACTTGAAACATAAGGAGGTTTGAATTTTTAGTCTTTTAATATTGTGATGCCTACCTCTTGGTTAATAAGAGGATTCATTTAACATTAATGGAAATCACCATATCATGGTGATAATGCCCCCATTATTTTATAACCTCTAGTTTTGTTGGAGTGAAAGTTTTTTACAATAAAATCACATTAATATACAATTCATTTTTTTACCATTTTTCTTTATGAATGCAAATTAGCCAATTTTTGCAGTATGAGGATTTAATGGTGTATAATAATGTAAAAAAAAAATGTTTTTAGGGTTTCTATTTGTAGATTTCATATTCAATTGTAGAAAATTAAATATAAAAAAACAAGTTGAACATTTCAATGAAGTTAACAAACTTCACATGACAAATATAAAGGTGTAATACTCAAACTATTGTTATGCCAAAATTGTAGATGCCATTTTCAAAATGCTAAACATATTGTAGAATATTGCCCACTTGTGGTAAGGTTGACAAAAGCTTGACCAAATTAAATACACAATATTTCTTACCAAAATATTCATTACATTACCAAAGGTACCCATGTACAACCAAATGGTTTTTGAAATATTTGCATCAACAAGTTTACTTGGGCCACCAAAAGTGTTAAGGTTCTTTGTTAGCGATCATCAACACATTTATCAAACAATGAGTATCAATTCCTCTTCAAAGATCAAAACTTCGTCCCTATTAAAAAATCATAACCACCAAATTTCCAATATTTCCTATGACATCTAATTTATCATGTGTTATTGGTCATTGAAATAAACTTAAGTTTGTAATTAAGTAAAGACTTAGGTTGGTTTTTGACCTAGGATTCAATTCATTCCTATTTTCCTTTTTGTTTAATTCTTCTTGTTGTGTTTGCTTGCAATAAAAGAGATTTTTATGGTTACATCATTTACACACCATGACAACTTATGAAATGGGGGCATCATTAGAGGTCTTTGCAAATTTGACATAATTTGAAAACAAGAGATTTCTAGTTTCACATTATTATAAAAAGGATTCCTATTTTTCTTTGTTCTTCATATTAGATTTTAAAAAGTATTTATGGTTTCCAATGCATAGAGGAATGACAAACACAAAACATATGAGATTATGTTAACACCAAATTTTATTGAAAGCATTCATCTTTATGAAAGGTTGGAACAAATTTTTTTGTGCCACAAATATTAAGGTTTTTGTGATTGAACAAGCTTGGACTTGATTTTAGCAATATATTTAGTATTTGGTTGTAGTGCAATTATGCGATTTGTAAAGCATTGAAATGGCTAGTTTTTAAAAAAACAAATAACCGTGCAATATTAATATTGACACAGATTCATTGGCTGCTCTTTTCAATGCAATTGTGCATCATTCATTTGTTTACATAAAATATTGTAACTTTGAATTGCATTTGTTTACCCATAAAATCTAATCATTTTGGTGACTTGCTACAATTGCTTCAATGTTTTCCAACTTATTTTCATAGGATAAACCATGTTGTAATTTAGTAGGTGCATTAAAGGGCCAATTTAATGAGATCATGGCATAATGTACAATATTGCATATGGACATGTTGACAAATGCTTGATGAATTTAAACATACAATACTCCTTCCCAAAACATTTATTATATGCCCACACATTTCCAAGTCTCTATGGGAAAAACTAACAACGTATGCTGTTTGCATTGTTCCGCTTCCATTCCATAGAAATTGACAAGTAGTCAATCTATTTGTAATTTCTCCTTGATTAGGTCTATTAAGCTACGTAATATGGGAAGGATTCGCCCTATTGGATCATTATTTTGACATAACTTCACATGGATTATGTCATCATACTTACTGTTTTTATAGATAAACTCCTCCACTACGTCTTCAATTCTACTTATAACCTTGAATAGAACCTTGAGTAAGGTAGATGATGTCCATGTTAGGAATACTACCATCACACCTATGCCCACCGTGGCTTGCATAATGCTGGTATAGCTTCGAATTGGAGGTAACACTACAAAGCCAGCACATGCAAACGCGCCCATCACACATGCAACTGAAACAGTCAGAAGCGCATAAGCTAAACGAAGTGACGTCCGCAAAGACTGCACCACTTCTCCAATATATGTCTGTTTCTTTGGGGGCCGTGCAGCAGTTGCTCCCACCATGAGGGTTGCAATAGCGAAAAAGAAGGACATCGAGTTGAAAACCCAGAATATTTTCATGATTGGATGGCCTTCAACGGAAACAAATGATGGGTACATCCCAGACGGGGTGGGAGATTCTGCACCAGGGCTTGCACTTCCAAAGAACGGAGAATAGCCTAAAGGTGGTTGGAGCCATCCGGCAAATGTCACACTTGCAATCAAGGCAGCTCCAACAAGAATAGCATTTGCTGCATCCACATGCAGCTGCCTGTCCCTGTACAATCTTTTCACTTGCTTCTCAACCTCAGGTATATCCGTCAAGATCTTCGCTATTTCATCCCCCTTCATATCCGTTGCAATTTGAAGAGCGGTCAAGCCTACGTCGTTTTCTAATGTAGCTCCTAGGCGTGCTTTTGGGTTATGACATAAGACCTTCACGACACTTGTGTGGCCATATAATGAAGCTAACTGCAGTGGAGTACTATCAACACAATAGAGACGTACATATTGTTTTGACACATCAAACGGATTTAATGTGTAATTTCTCCCATATGACGATCTATTCACAATTAGGGATTCATCCACAGCCATGGAATGGGTTTCATTAACATCGAATTCTCTTTCCTTGTTAAGAAGTATTGCGTTGACTACTTCATCATGCCCCATTTTCGCAGCCCAATGAAGAGGTATAGAATACCATCTAGTCCAACTGCGTCTCTTACACGCTAAAAGAGTGTTTACCATTTCTACATTCCCCAATTTGGCAGCTAAATTAAGAGGAGTTAATCGACATTTGAAAGCGAAGTAATACAAGCAGCCAGATGTTGTTAAAAATGTTCTTTCAATATGCTCTCCATCTTCTCTCAAATGAAGATCATCAAAATCATAGGTGTTTGGTCCATAGATGTTGTAGGCTTCTTCTAGTTCCATGAGCCGTTCAGCCAACTCGACATACCCGAACTCAACAGCAATTGTCAGCACCCGGTGCAAAAATTTCAGACCGCCTCTGTGTCTCGACTTTATCAGGCCTCTCCAGTTTATCAGGGCCATCACCACGTACACAAAGCTACATGTTGCAGCCCAGCACGCAATCTTTAAGCAACGAAATTCTGGAAAATTCAAGCTTAAATAGTCAGTTAAATATTCATCTTTCTCAAGCTCCATCACCAGGAACTTCTGCACCCGTGTGTTGAGTCTTGCTACTCCTAACGCCTTCTCATATACCCGACCTCGAGCCAGCATTTCAGGTGATTCAGGCCCCAGTGTAGCTTTTCCTCTCTTTCGCTCTTCCCATATTTTTACGGGTAGGAAAGTGAAATTTGCAAAGTCTCCTTCTTCTTCATTTGCACCATCTGTGATCTTCAGGAGTGTGGAGTCGAGATGTGCTCTTAAAACGGCGTCACTGGCATCATCACATATTGCTTGAAGCAACTGTTTTTGAGCAAGATTAAACAACTCAAGCTGTCTAAATAGCTTGTCATAGTTGCTAACTGTAGCGCGCAGATACGCATCCATGAATGTAGTGTCATAGTTGCTCGGTATGGTAGGAAGATAAGCATCTGTCCACGCATATTGACTATTTGATGCCATCTTTCTTCAGATCACAACACAGCTGTCGAGATGCAAGATGCTTGCCCACGTCCTGCAGAAGAACAAAAGACTGTTCAGTGATATGTCAAGCTTTCTGAATTTTTTAACAGGTCAGTACAGAAAATACAGAAACTGTTGCACATCAAACATTTGAGAATGAGGCTACAAAAGGAAGTCACATGCGGGAAACTGATATGGACATCGACAATTCATGACAGATATTTAACCTATGGCGGTTTAAAAACCCCACGTTCCACTGTCAAGCAATTAAACGACAAGGACCAAATCGAAACAGAAGTTTGACTGAGGAGCACGATGTTGCCGTTCTCTGCATTAACCACCAAAATGAGAAAAATTGGAGATTCTGCAAATCAATTAAACAGTGGAAAATGCATTAAAAAAAAAGAAAAACATATAGTTTGACAAAAAGAAGAGAATTTAAAATACCTGATGAAAGAAAATCGATTACGTTTGTAAGATCAAAAGAAAGAAGCGTCCAGGGATTTTGAAGGCACCCAAACGCTAAAGATTCTTCAGCACAGAAAAACAACGCAGTTAAGAAGCTCCAGTAATGCTCCAAGAATAAAACCTGCAGAGCCAGAGGCTGCACCCAAGACATCTAATAACATCATACGGGGTAACACGGACATAACGGCTTCAAGATATCTCAAAATCAGAACAGCCACCACCAAAGTCTTGAGAACTATACGTTCTGCTCAAAAGCTTCACAATCTGCTGCAAGCGAGAAGGTTGGAGTTGCATATGCCCCCAACCCAACAAACGCCTGAATTTATCAGGGAGCTTCTGGAGCCAGCAGGTCCATCTTGTGCATCCTTCAGCGATAAGAAGAGCTTGCCGCTAATTTGTTATTTTGTTAAAGCCTTAATTTACTGTTTTCTAGCAGATTTCTTCTTTCAACTCCTCTGCTCACTTGGGTTTCCATGCTACAATCTGGTACTGGTGCTGCTTCTGTGCTTTATTTTCGATGTACCACTTGTCACAACCAGACTGGGGCTGGCATCACTTGACAAGCTCTCTGGATTATTTGCGATTTTTAAAAGGTCAGCAAATCAAATAAAGCCACTGCCGCACAACAAAAAAAACTGAAAAAAAGGCCGCAAAGAATGTAGTATGCAGCCTGGCAACCAGTTTTGATCATCAACGATTAATATGAAAAGAATTCACCTGCGGCTGTTCACGAACTCCACGCCCAACAGTAAAACAATAGAAAAGCGCGCAACAATTTGAAATAGAAGTGTGACTAACTAGCAGGTTGTCGGCGTTTTCTCCTGAGCATGCATCAACACCCAAATAAGAGAATTTCTAGACTCTGCAAATGATGAAAGAGTAAAAACATGTGAAGAATGACAGAAGAATTATAGGTTCTTCAGTGAAAAGAAGAGAATAAAGTACCTGATGAAGGAAAATCGTTGATGTCTGTGAAACAAGCAAAAGAAACGTCTAGGACTTGCAAAGCCACCGAGGAGCTAAAGCTTCTTAATATGCAGCCTGAAAACCAGACATGATCCTCAACGATTTAAGTGACAAGAATTTCACCTGCAGCTGTACAGAAACTCCACGCCCCTCTATAAAATAATAAAAAAGCCAGCGACAACTTGGAATATCGTTGGCTTCTGTGACAACAAGCAAAAGAAACGTCCAGGACTTGCAAAGGTACCCAAGAGCTAAAGCCTCTTGAACGAAGGAAAACAAAGACTTTAAGAAGTTGGTAATGCTGTAGAATAGAAGAAGCAGAGCCAGATGATACACCCAGGACACCTACTTAAATTAGACGAGCTAACAAGGACATTAATACTTGAAGAAATCCCGAAACGGGAACAACCACCACTAAAGTCGTTCTCAAGACTATGCGTCACTCTCAGAAGCCTCAGAATCCACTACTATAGAGAAGATTAGGGTACACATGCACTCAATTTAACAAGCTGGTTCGATGTTACGAGCGAGCTTCTGAATCTGAAAAATCCGGCTTGGACATCTTGCAAACACTAGAAAAACTTGCTGAGCTTTATAGCTCAAACCCATTTCCTTACCGATGTGTCAACAGGGAGAGCTTGTAATTAATAACTTTTTTTGGATTCCCTGTGGTACCATCAAGAAATTTTTGAATTTCCCCTATGCAAACATGAAATGGTTTGTTTAAGAATGGGAAAATACAAAGATACCCCTATTTCACACAGGTTTTTTGTTAATGGCGAATTTTCGTCACTTGATGAAAAATGAAGGGCTGCAAACTGTCCAAAGGAGTTTTTGAGAAAAAAAGCGAAAATTTACCACATTTCGACGGAAAAAGAAAGTGGAACTCGCCATAACTAGAGCATTGGTTCTTTTATGTCACAAGTGTATAGTGGAGTTTGAAAAACCCTACTTTTGTCTCTTATCTCTAGCCGAATTTGGGTGGTCGGCATGTTCAGCTACCTGGCAAAACTGAAAAAATATCCTGATTTCACAATGGGAAAATTAGAATAAAACATTGAAATATTCTACCCACACTTCCTTTGAAGAGTTTTGACTGGGTTTTGTTCATTCAACTTCAATTTGCTAGAGGTTTCCATTCTTTTCCCTCTACGGAATGCCAAAAAAGTTTATTGGGATTTGTAAGGTACAATTGCAAGTTGCACGTTTCTAAATTGCGAACTATTACTCTACCACCAGGGCAGAAGACCAGCAGGCTTGTAGCACCGTTTTCTTTTCTGGCGAATTATTGCTAGATTTCTACTTTAAAAAAAACCCTGGCTACCAATTCAAAGGGAAAAAAGACGGGGCCATTCATTTGAAATCGCCTGTAAGCGACTGGAAATTGTTTTTTTTGGGGAGTGTGTGGCGGCAATTATGTCTACTGGCTGCAGTTTCAGGAGTTCGTTCAAAGACTGTCGCCGACCTGGCGAAATCTGTCTGAATCTGCTTAGGGATGCTCGCTACCTTGGCTCCAGCCTCCACCAGGAAATTGAGAAAAATGAAATACTGGCTTGTAGCTACTGGAAATGTCAGCGAACATTAATGAAATCTAGGTGTGAGGAGAAAGTTTCACATGTGTGAAAATTGGCAGTTCATATTATGAGAAGAGAGATGTGGGCAGATGAGAGTCTTGCAGAACGTTACACAAGTTCTTAGGTACCTACAGCAGTGGTCATGTACCTACAGGCTATATCAGCCAGCTGGCGTAACAGCCATTAATCCAAGTGCACTGCTTGTTTGTTAATTGGTTTGTTTGTTTTACTTACTCGCTCTCCTCGGCTTTTTTATTTGTTGATGCTACAAATTTTTTGTTTAATCCCTTTTTTGCTCTTTTTTCATGCCGTTTTTCCTTTCTTTTCAATTAGCAACTTGGTATCTTACTTCCTGGTCTTGTTCTCTGTTTCCCTTGATCCATTACTTGGAACCCACGCTAGGACAGAAGCCAAATCCTCCCTTTTTTAGGTTTTTTTTAAACATTATATTGAATTTATCTGTTCAGAGACTAAATGAGCGTCCCTAAATCTAAATTTGACATTTCCCAAGTTAAATATGGTCACTACCAGCAGTGATTTTTAAAAAATGTTATATAAAAAAGTGATAGGTGGCTCCTTCCATCAGTTCAAAAACAGAGAATATATGAAGACCTCTACTTTGCCCTAAATACCTGGAAATGAGCATTATGTGGGCATTGGTGCCACACATTGTGTGAAGTGACACTGTTTTGTTGCAAGGTTTGACTAGTTTGAAATTACTTTTATATTAGATAAATCAAAACATTATTTTTATTTCATGTCTAAAAGTGTGCTGCTGGTAGGTATCCTCATTCTCCTCCCCAGAGCTTATGCGTTTGAAATTATTATGGGACATCAAAAAATGCTGAATTAAATTTTTTTGTTCGTTTTACTTAGCAGAAACAAGCACAATTGTGTTGTTCTACCGGGTAAAACCGAGTTGCTATTGGGAACATGTTGAGGAACGTATCTGGGAACAGTTTGGGAACTTGGGAATCCTTTGGGAGTCCAATGGGAACAGTCAAGATGGTGAAGGTACAATTGCAGACGCTCGTTCATCTTGGCGAATCAATGAGGCCTGTCGCAAAATTTATGAATTATGGATTTACTAACACCTTTTTAGAAAGCACCATCAATGCAATCTCATTAGCATGATCTTGGACAGGAAATGCACCTTGCAACCAGCTTGTCTGTCAGTTTTTATTCATCTGGGGGTACTCCATTTTTAGCTATAGCCTTGCTAGTCGGCTTCAGTACTACTAAGGCTATTACTAAAGGAACACAAAATTCAGAAAATTACTAAAGGCTGGCCTTTTTACCGTGACACAATCAATCAAAGTTTTTCACCTTGGAGCAATGAATGAAAATGGTACCATTTCAATTTGAGACTAGAAACAAATCTTTTTTTTAAAAGCTCATCAGGTCAGTGTTGAATCCTTTCATATAACTCATGCTTTAGTTTTCAATCATTGTCCTCCAACCCATATTTCCCAACTCTAAAGTCATTTTCATGTAAGGGTTAGCTGTAAAGTTACTCTCCTCTTTTGAGCCTTTCTTTCATCTCCCAAGCACTATTTCATCTGTGTTACTGTTAGTCCCAAAGTAATGAAAATTTGTGATAAATCCTAATATATGTTGCAATAAATATCCCGGGTTTTCATCAATTTTTTTTTAATTCTCTTTTTCAATTTTCAAAAAAATCAACAAATAAATTCTAGAAATTTTACATTAAAAAAAGAGAAGTTATTAGTGCCAAATTACACTATCCATAATAGCTAAGGAAGATGACAACGTCAAGCAAAGAAATAAGAAAAACTAAGAACCTATTGCTCGGCATAGCTAATAAATTAGAAAGTGAAACACTGAAGCTACACCGGAGCCTATTGTTCAGAAGCATATAGGGAGGAGACTGCATGTGTAATTTCATATGTAACTCGATTACACAATTACTTAGGGGTAAGATGGGTGTAAATAACTTCATGTGTAATTTGATTGCACAATTATTTAGGTAATTGTTTTATGGGGTAAGATGGATGTAGGATTCCATAATGCATTGACTTATGTCATGTGCACCATGTGATTTTGTTTCTTGTGATTAATTGTGAAATCATATGGGGAACCATGTGATGTTGTTTTCTTGTGATTAATTGTGGAATCATATGGGGGACCATGTGATGTTGTTTGCTTGTGATTAATTGTGGAATCATATGGGGGACCATGTGATGTTGTTTGCTTGTGATTAATTGTGGAATCACATGGTTTCCCCATGTGATGTTGTTTGCTTGTGATTAATTGTGGAATCACATGGTTTCCCCATGTGATGTTGTTTGCTTGTGAT
>Ga0116227_10012823_pt1 | contig 13473 bp, 4 predicted proteins | sample S1TSphgellanicum_FD_89693 | JGI IMG/M metagenome (GOLD analysis project Ga0116227, IMG submission 89693) | Host-associated microbial communities from peat moss isolated from Minnesota, USA - S1T2_Fb - Sphagnum magellanicum MG | ecosystem: Host-associated > Plants > Peat moss > Unclassified...
AAAAAAAATTAATAATATTAATTAGGTTTTTTTTTTTTTTTTATAAATTTTTTTTTTTTTTTTGTTTTTTTGTTTTTTTAATTTTTTATTTTTTTTTTTTTTTTATTATTTTTTTTATTTTGGGGGGGGGGGGGGGGGGGGGGGTGGAAGGTGAGGGGGAAGGAGAATACTAAATAATGTTGGGTGAATGCAAGTTAAGGTGGACTAAGAAACAACATTTAAATACATCACCCAAAGCCCATTTACTTGTATTTTTAAGGCCTAGTGTTAGGAAAAAATATTAGCTAAATGTCCTAATATTCCACTCACCATGTGCTAGAATAACCAAGGTAAAATTTAGGAAATTCTAAGAAATATGTCATTACCTCTATACTATGCTACAATTATTCATATAACTTAAACAAGTTCATCCTAAAGCTCCAATTATATTCTTATTAAAATTAATTCTACAACCTCTAATTACCATTACTCCCGTAACCACATCTTGGTCTTTAGAACATTCTTTACACCTCGCCTATGTTCTCACAATTCTCAAAGCCAATATTGGACACAACTTGCACAAGCACAAACACAACTACACCTTCAAGTATAAACATTTATTAATAGTTGTCCACAAATTTACAAAATATCAAAGGCCCCTTTGTCTTGTAATTATGCCTTTATATATTACTTGTGGTTGGTTACAAACACTTTCAACTATCCTAGAAGGATTAAGTAGTAAAATAGAAACATTCCATCAATTTTGTGCAATGTTTTTCCATTAATTTAAAACTTCATTTAGAGATAAGTTTTTTATACATGTATGCGCAAACCCAATATAAAATGAATATTTTTTTGTAGTAATATGGACTCATGAAAAAAAAATCTTTTTAACATTGACAAAAAAGAAGTCCATTAAGGATAACCTACAATTGACATGCTCCAAAATTATTAAAACTTGATTTTATTGATATATTATACAAATGAAATCCCTAACAATCATGTAATATCAATCATTGGACCATTTTGAAGTCCATATATGAAACTAATTGTCCTAGGTGAAACTCCATGAATTTCATTTTACAAGTCCATATGCACGTTAAAAACCTAAATCATATGCATACTCAAGTTAGTAATTTAAAATCAAGTCCTTATTAAAAATATTAACATATAAAGTACAAAATTAACCATTACATATATGGTATCAAAATTCAATGTAAACATGGAAAATTCACATTAAATATAAGAATTAAATATGTGAATATTAGAAACTTAAAGAGTAATAAGGTCGAAAAAAATTAAAACTCCTTCACATAATACTTCCAAAACAATAACTTCTTTGACTTAGGTAATGTCAAATTTTAACACATAGTGTCCCTATAGGTGATGGACAAGGCACAATATAATGCTAGAACTAGATGCAAAGTGTATTACAAATATCACAACCTTGTGTTGGCAAGGTTGATAAGTGGTGCTATCAAAATGAAATCATATGCATGTGAAAACTTAAATGATGTTATGCCAATAGGAGTTGAATTTTCAAGGCCCTTGGGTGATATTATTTCAACCTCTAACATGTTAATCATGGTTAAAACTATTGCACACACTAGGGAGTTGAAGTTGCACATTCAACTATGATAATTGAACCAAAAGTGTTGATTCCTTCACAATAGGTTGTCTCTACATAAGCCTTTTTTTGTGATCAATGATGGTGATGTTGTAATTCTTGGATCTTCTCAAACAATGATGTGTGCATATCACATTGTTATTTTATTTCCCAAGTTTATAGTCTTGGTAGCATCACAAAAAATGAAAGGGAGTAGTCATTTACAACAAGGACCATGAACCACATCCATGAAGAAACATGTAACATTTGAAACATGGAAATATTTCGGTAAGGTGGGTGATAACTTATCAAAGAGTTGTTATATAAAAGGGGGGTTAAAAAAAGTCTAAGCCTCATAATGACCTTGGTTATGGACCCATCATTAAACAATTTGGAATCGTTGTTCCTTACAAGATGGTTTAGACATGAGATAGAAGAATTTCATGGAGGATTTGGCCTTGTATGTTAGGGCATGAGCAAGATAAAGTAGACCAAAATGTTACCTTGATAATCTACTTGTCAAACCAACAAAAGGTAACATCAAAACATATCATAAAATAATTCAACATTCAATTTTTTTACTTGAGTGATAAAAGACAAAATACTTGTTTAGTATTATACATACAATTTCAAATTTCGCATTGTAAAAGTAGTTCTTTCTAAATTATGAATGTCCAAATCTAAACATGACACATTTGCCCTAGTGATCAATTTTATTGGTTCACTATGGGTTCTTCGTCATGTTACATTAGAAGCTTGTTTGAAGTTACAAATAGTATAGGATTTACAATGGCACCACATGATGTGAAGGAACTTTAGGCTTCTTATATTAACTTGTTGGACAAGATGCTTGGTTATGTGAAGGATAGAACAACCAATTTATCCATTCATGTAAGAGCTTTCATATCTATAAACTTACATGTGCACCTTTGGAATTTTATGCTGCTTGGCAAGGAAATTGTTTTGGGCATGCACTCAATAGCATGCACTCAATAAAACATAAGTCAATATGCTTGTAATGATTTGAAGGTGTGTGTTGGTCTTTAGTAGGTCAAATGAAAAGTGCACAAATTGTTTTGCAAGAAATGATAATATGGACCAAGAAGTCAAACAAGGGATGCTTTGAATGGAAGAGGGCATGTTTACATTTGTTAGGCTTTACTATCTAAAATTCAAACACTAGTAAAAACTAGGTTTGTTTGCAAGGTCATTCTGTTATAAGAAACCTAGAATATTGAGATGTGATAAAGCTAGGAGTTGAAAGGTCATGTACCAAATGCACACCCATTAGCAATTTATAACTTGTTATTGAGACTATGTTTGGATTGTGGTGAAATAATTTATTTTCAATTAGACGCAAGGTTATTAGTTACTTTCTAACGCTTTAAATGTTCTCTTTTCTATAAGCTTATTCATGCAAAATCAGATTTCTCAATTTGAGGCTACTTCCATTGTGATGATAAAAAGGCATTTTGATTTTGAGTTGCAAGTCATGTGCATATGCATGATGGGAAAAGTTGTGGCTATGATGGATCCTTTTTTTTCATTTGCAATTACACATAATGTTTTGAAGGCTCATAACATGTTCACATTGATTTTATACCTATGGTTTAATAGTTGTGACACATGGTGATGGTTTTAATAAAAAGGTTAATAGTCATTGACATGGAAGCAAAGTACAACAACAAAACATTCATACCACTTCTTGCTACCTTTCATTTCATCCATGATAATGGGTGAAATTATGCTAATAGGAGCCAAAAGCAAGTGTAACCATTGTTTAATTATGTTGTTTTTACACCAAATTTTTTAAAAAATAATTTTAACTTGAAAATAAGTTAAATTTTTTGCACATGATCAAATCTAATATCTTATTATATAAATGGCCAAAATATGAAATTATTTCATTAACATTTGGACCTTCAAAAGTAATGTAAAAAAACTTCTAACCATTATTTTTAAGTAGTAAAAGGACTTGGAAAACTTTGAAAATGATTTTTTTTGGCAAATTTTTAACAAAAACCTTAACAAAATAGTACAAAGAAAATTTTAAAGATTTTTTTGAAGACTTTTTCCAAGAATATTCCCCAAAAAGCAATCACCTAAGGGGGCACTGGTGGCTCCTATTTGCTTGTTTGGACCCTAATGTCAAATATTTGTTCTTCCAATGTAGCACAAAAAGCTCAATTTGTGGGATCATGAGATCAAAGTGAAGATGTTTTGCAAGGGTTATTAAATAATGAATTGTCCTAAAGGCAAGGAATGTGAATTGCCCTTAACTTGGTGGAAGAATCACAAAATTAGGTTTTGAAATTATGTATCATTTATTGCATGCTAAATTCTTGAAATCCCATGTTCACAAATTGAGACTTAATGCATCTTTAACATAGTTGAAGTCATGTTCACAAGCCCATGAAGATGTAGGTTGGGAGTTGAAAACTAAAACAAGTTGGTCATGATTTTAAAAAATTAACTAGATGATGCAAGGGTGGATTTTGTAGGAAAAATGTAGTCCATTGATGACTTCATCAATGACAAGGTTAGTATCATTAACGATAATGTGTTTGTGTTGGACTCAACAAGGTGTGTGGGTCCAAACATGCAAATATGTACCAAAGTAATTATAATTACTATATAATATTTCATATTCAAAAATGGTAATTTAAGTTGGTGTTGAAATTTTGGATTTATTTATGTAGTAACATTGTTAATATGTCATAGGAACATGTGAATAAATTTGAAATCAATTTAACAAGTAATTTTTAAAAAAAAAATTTAAAAAGTAGTAGTAATTAATCTTTTCATTGTTTAAATGACTTGAAAAGATTTGACAATGATATTTTTTGGCAAAATTTTGATATAAGCCTTAACATAATAGTGTAATTTATATATATATATATATATATATATATATCCAAAATATTCCAAGAATATTTCAAAAATATTTTAGATTAAGCATCCTTTTAGTGGGCACTAATTCATGTGGATGATGGGGAGTTGGAGTGAAAAAATTTCTCATTTTTTTTCAAACATGTGGATTTTATTTATGTTACCATGATAATTCAATTTTGAAAATATTTTTTTGATGTGGATTCCTAATGCTACGATACAATTTAATTAAGTGGTAAATCAACAATCAATAAGAAAAAAAGGGTTGGAAATAGACCTTTGATATGTAGAAAAAGGTTTTGGTGCCTTAATATCCACAAGATCAATTTTTTAAAATGTTAATCGGATTCATCTTTAGGTAAGTGGAAGTTTTTGAACTTTCAATGTTCTATGTAATTTGTTTTGTCATAATTCTTGAAGATCTAGAAGGTTAGGTTTTTGTTTGTTAGAATTAAACTTGTGTTGATTTATATTTTTTGGAGAATCCACAACCAATTACTTAAGAAAAGAGGGGTTGGAAGCCAAGGGGGGATATTTTTAAAAAATTGAAAATTACTTGAATAAAGATATAGGATCATTTATATTAGTTATTGGGTAAACAATATGATTCAATTGGCTTTACAACATGATCATGTAATTTGTTATCAAAACCAAGATATAATTAATATAGGATATTTATTAAACCCATTAGAAAAAATAGAGAAAAAATAGCATATGTTCACATGATTTAAATATTAATTTTTAGTAGGTTCAATCAATTTTGTTACTAGGTACAAAGTTTGGAAATGTTTATAATTCCTATGTGGTTTTGAATTTGATTTCAATTTTTGGGGAAAGGGGGAAGAGTAGTGTCATGAGGGGTTGGGGAAGTTTCTTAGATGAGTTGGTGAATGTTCCCTAGGATTCAAAACCTTCATGACAATGATGTTGTTTGCTTAGTATTTATGAACATGTGGATAAATTTCGGATCTTACATCATTCTTCACAACTTTAATTAAAACAAAAAACTCAAACAAATATGTGGTACCAAAATTCAATGCAAACATACAACTTAAATTAAGCCTAGGGTGGAATATTAAATATATGTTTACTAAAAACTTAGATAATGATAGGTACTCCTTCACATAGTTCCTCCAAGTTCCAACAATACCTTCTTTGATTTAGGTAATGTCAAATTTTCATTGGAAGTAGATTTCAAATGATATATAGATCTTGTGAAAGAGGTTTTGGTGGATGTGACATACATGTTATTGTTCAAATTTGGTGCTTCATTCACAAGATTGAATGAAACAAAATTTTGTCAAATGGATTCATGTTTAGATAATTGGAAGTTCTTTTAATTTTTTAATGTAATTTGTTATGCCATTAATGTTTGAAACTCTTAAATGTTACGTGTTTTTTTAAAGAATAATGTGTGTTGAGTCATTTCTTAGGGGATTCTACAACCAATAAGAGAAGGGTGGTTCAAAGAAAATATCAAATGATGTAAACATTGCCAAAGAAGTTAAGTGGTGGACATTTTATCGTATTGTTTAAATCTGATCTTTTATCGACAACATCAATCAAAACAAATTTATGTCAAGTGGGTGTTTTCATGTTAAAGAGTTCCAACCATGACGTTTCCAAAAGATTTTTTAAGAGTCATGTTGAACTTTGGAGCATAGAATTAAAGCCATATCTTGAAACTTTGTTTTTAAAAAATATAACTAAAAAAAATATTGTTGAATCAATAAATTCCAACCAAAAAAAATGTAAATTGCAAAAAATGAATCATGTTTTACTATGATGAAAGTCCTTTTACTTACAAAGAACTTTATAACTATCATTGATTTATGATACATAACAATACATATTTTATCAATTATTAACCATTGATATGTACTTAAATGACTCAATATTTCATTTTCATAATATTTTAATAATTGATTAACAATCTATAGTTTTTTTGGTTGCTATGTGGAACAAAATTACATTGGTGACATCTTAAGTAATATTGAACTTACCATGAAGACACCCAAGTGGAATCATGTTTAGGTAATTGGAAATGCTTTAAATTTTTTGTGTAATTTCTTTTGCATTCAATTTTTAAAGATCCTAAAGGTTCTAGTGGTTTGCTACTAAAACAAACTTGTGTTGACTCACATTGTTCTCTTGGGGGAATATGAAACCAATTATTAAAGAAAAAAGTAGCTACAAGCAAACCTCAAATGATGTAGTCACTATGAAAGGAGTCTTGGTGGATGCTTAGATAGATTAGGTTATTTTAAAAATTTGTCGCTTTCTTAAAAAAATCATTCAATTTTTTTTTATCAAATTGATTCATGTTTAGGTAAGGAAAAGTTTTTGAAAATTTAGGTTTTTTTAATTGTTTTTCCAACAACTCTTGAAAATCTTGAATGAACTAAAAGTGCTTTGTTTTCAAAACCAAATTTGTGGTTTATCATTCTCTTAGAGGAATCTATAACCAATGAGATAAAAGTGGTTGACAACAAACCTCAAATGATGTAAATGCAATGAAAAAGGTCTTTGTGGAAGCTTATCATATTGTTTAGAATTGGTGCTTTTCACAAGATCAACCTAAACAAAATTTTGGTCTTATGTTCAAGTAATTGGAAGTGTTTGAAGTTTTAATATTTAGTTATATATCTATATAGAGGAAATGCTTCTAAGTTGTCCATGCTTCCAAATTTCATTGAAAGATATTTGCATTAAATGTTAATGAAGTCTACACTTATGGATGTGCCAGTAATATAGGGGTACAACAAAAATTGACCATGTTGTTGGTTGTTTTTGTTGGAGAATTGAGATAATGTTTCCATAGTTGCTTTCAAAACTTATACTTGGCATTTTGTGTAGTTAAAAGTTCTAGAGTTTGGTCTTCAAATCCTAGTTGAACATGTGCGGATGCATGACCTTTTATTCCATCCTGCACTTGCCTAAAGATGCAACACTTATTTGTGTGATAGTAGCCCATTTGTAGTTGTTTCATGTCCAAGGTAATTTTTGCTTAATTTGTGTGAAATGTATTAAGATTTTTGTGCAACCAATCCATCAATTGTGTTTCTTCTTTGGTAATTTGTGGAGTTGGTGAGATGGATAATTTCTAAGTTAAATTCATGTGTGTTTGGGTGTGACAATTGTGAGCAATGCACATGGTATCTAGAATAGAAAATATTGGTGGCAATTGTGAGAAATGCATATGAAATGAAAAAAGAAAAATTGATAGCATAAGTTTGAAAAGCAAAAACCGACCTTAACTATATACTAAGTGAGTTTCAAGTTGGGTATTTCAAAAATTGACCTTTACATATAACAAGTGGGTATCGTCAAAAGTATAACTGGGCAAATAAATAATTGACTAATTTTCTATACACCTAAAGTGTGGGACATATTGAAGTTTGAGTAATAATAGAGTTATATGTAAAATCAAGGAAACCTAGTACGAAAAGGATGTTTTCGGTCAAAAGGGAAGGTGGGATCATAAAGTTAGATTCATAAAGTATACTTGCTTTAAAGAGAGGCTGAAACTCATTTTAACAATAGGAATGGTGCTTAAAGGAGTTCCATCTTGTGTTTGAAGTTTCAATATTGTTGTACCTTCCCTGTTTTTATCACTATAGCTTTGATGATTAATAATGGATATTGCAGCAATAATATTGATTTTGATGATTTTATATTGAGTTTCAACAAATTTGGCTCACTTTACGAATTATAGGCATTGGAGGGTTAGGGGCTGAAATCCAAACTCAAACAAACACAAGGTTTACTTTATGGACAACTCTCATGTGCTAGAATATATGCTGAACAAACAGACCACTCTCATATTTAAAAATACAAGAGCTTCATTTCTCATGGCTAGCTTGCAATTGGTTCAGGGTTTTTTTCAATCTACCTATCCTATTTCCAGAGCTGGAAATTGAGGTCCCCCAAGAAGAGTCTCAATTAAGTTACCCCCAATGAAACCAGATGGGACTACATGCAAATTACCCCAAGGACTATTCAATTATCTACAGGTTTCTTTCTCTCCCTTCATACATGATAGTTAACATGTTATATATATTCAGGTACTAAATACTAGCCCAAAAAAATCACCATCCGAGAGATTTGAAACCCAAGAAAAGTAAGCAATAATGAGGTGATGGGTTATTTGAATTGTGCCAACTTGTTGGGTTTCAAATCCCTCGGAGGACAACTAATGTGTGTATGGTGGTGGGAAAAGAACCGATCTGCTCTTTTTTTAGTGTAGTTGGAGAGCACCTTACCCAGTGTATTTTACCTGCCCTTGTTGGTGAGGCATTCAAAACAAATGGAATGCTCCTGCAAGAAAAGAAAAGAAAAGAAAATTGGAGTAGCTCTTTTTTTTTTTCCTGCCCTTGGCCCAATGATGTGAGAACTAACAATGGAGTTTTGAATCCCTTATAACTTCAACATTCTCCCTTGCGACAAGACGAGGGGCAGTACATCCCAGTTGGTCTATCTGTAAATTTTCTAGCTTGGACAAGTGGGAAACAAATTCATTTCTTTGTAGCTGCAAGACTGTAAGTGGAGGAACAATTTGTCAAATTAAAGTGTTCAGACAACATAGGTTTCCCATGCTTCCATATGAGAGGACATCCTTATAGCAAAAATCATAGATGTTACAATTCTGTCATCATGGGATGCAGATGGGACTGTGTGTACTACTGTGTCCACTGCAATCAAGTAAGAATGTTGTCAATCTTTAATTTGTCCTCCAGTGGAGCAAGTGTTTTGACCAGCGTTGTGTGGTTATTTGAATTTATAAAGAACCATCATCAGCTTCTGTGTTTTAAATATTTCAGAATCTGAGAAATGCCAGTTCTGGTTAATTCCAACAACCTCCAAGAATCAGTGGCTTTCATGAAAGAACCCATAGTTATTCTGATTTTCTTCTCAACTATTTTGAGAACTGTGGTTTTGTATCAAATTCCAGTGACGAGTAATATCGGAACTGGTATATGGGGGATTCTTTTTGGAATCCTTCTTACATGGATGACCATTTCAAAGACAATTTCAAAAATAACTACCTCATTTTCAAGCTTAATTATTTCATTATTTCTTAAATAATTACTTTTTTCCCTATTAACTCTCATAATAACTATCTCCCACCTTTTCTAATAACTACCTTCATTTTATATAACTATGTCACTTTTTTCCCGTATCCACCAACATGTATATGAAAAAATAAATTAACATGTGTCTTTTCATGTCCATGACATGAACTAAATATCAATTTAAATTAAATTTGGCAGCATTGACATAAATAATGATGAATCATTGAAAACCACATGAAAACATAAGAAAAAAATAAAATAGTTGATCGTCACTGGTAGTGTGCAGCAGTGCGGAGCTGAAATGGGTTCTTGGATTTTCTAAGAACTGTGGATATGGATCCTAAGATGTTCACTCTGTGATAACCATGGGTCTGTTCCTGTTTCTAATAACAGCCCAATAGTGGTTTTTGACACCCTTAAATTCCCTAACTCCAAAATTTCTGTTTACAAGAATTCAGAGTAAAAACTGTGCTGAGAGACCACACACTCTGGTGCCAAAATGCTGTAAAATGGGTTTGAAAGAGGGCAAACCAGCACCCTATTTTGGTGAGGCCTCTTAGTGGCCATATTAAGCTCAAAAAATGTTAGAACTCAGAGACCCTGATTTTGTCTAAGCAAAGGATATTTGTAATATTTAGAAATTATGTTTGAGAAATCACACTTACTTAGATGTAGTGTGTTTTCTTTTCCCCTTAATTATGAGTCATTTAAATGCATTCTAAATTAGTTTGATATACAAAGAGTTGCAAAAAAACACATTCTACACTGGAAAAAATGTTTTTTTCCCACACTTTCCTTTTAAAACAAAAGTGGAAATTTCCTACCCCAAAAAAAAAACGCCATTCATCCCTGCTGGATGTAATGCCGGTGGCTGTTGGTTCTCTCTGGCCGGATATTAAGGGATAGCAATGCTCTACATGACCACCTGCAAGATTCCCCACAGGGTGGGTATGCAATGTGCATACAATTTTTGTCCCTAGTAAGTAGAATGAAGTGTAAAGCCTACTAGATGACCCAAGGAATTGATGCTGCTCCTGGCATCAGACTAGGTACCAGCAGATCATCAGCCCCACCTGCATGAGCTTTGAGAAAAGCCAACACTAAAAGCGAAGCAGTGTCCAAAGTAAAGATGGGAAGCATGTAATTGCATTCTTGATTTCCAAAGAGGAGGAGGACATCGTCAGATACTTTTTTCTTGGCTTGCCAGTGTGATTATAGTGAATTCAGGAGACCTTTCAAGGCTCAGAGCCTGAGACTACCCAACCAGCCAGGGGTCCCAGAGCTGGAGGAGACTTTTTTTTTTCACTGGGTTCAACTGATGAACTATTTGCTAGGTTCCTAAGTTTGACTACTTCATCATTTCATTGATGAAACGTTAATTAAAATCTCTGTGCTAGTGTTGTTGGGTTACTTATTGTAACAGCTTGTTGGAAGTTGAGCAGGGTTTTTGGGCCTTCTGAATCCTGATTCCATGAGTACTAAAACTACTACTACTACTGTGTTGGTTAGTACTCGAAAGGCAACCAATTTGGCTATAAATGGGATATGAAAGTAAAAAAGTTTAAGATTTCCTTCACATTTTTCATTACATGCTGGAACCCAATAGAGAAATCTGGAGAATTTTTTTTTTAAAATTGCAAAAATTTGGTGGGTAGAAAAGCAAAAGAAAACATTTTAAAACCACTTTGAATTGTTTTTAGCCAATTGCTAAATCTAGCCAGAAAAAAGAAGGCTGAAGCTAGCTGCTGGCCTTCTTCTCCTTCTCCTCCAGCTGGCTGGTTTCTCATTATGCTTAAGCTCAGCTAACTAGCTGGTTTTGGTTAGCTAAGCTAAACCAAAATGGAAGTCACAATTGATTAGATTCCTCATCATTCATCACATGAGCTGCATCTCAATTTTCTTCTTGCTTGGTGGTCACCGTCAAGCTGCAGTGTGCACCCCAAACTCCAGATTCACCTAGCAAAGTAGCTACTAGTTTATCAAATGGACAATCCTCTCGGCAACTGCATGATCACTTAACATTAGGGAAAATCTTCCTTCTTTAATCTTGCACAGACTACAGACCAGCTTTGGGCAAGTATATACCATATAGTACAAGGGCAGCTTCAGCCCATGTCTGCCCAATACTTAATGAATCAATTAATTAATTTTGAAGATTCCACTTAAAAACAAATTCCTGAAGATTTGAAAAGATTCTTCATTTTCCCTTCACAATTTATTTTTTTCTTTGAGAAAACTAAAATTTGAGAATTTCAAAATTTCCAAAAATATATAATTTGCGCCCAAGCCACCATGGCACTAAGGTCATTTGTTGGCCGGCATATTATTATTATTATTATTATTATTATATGGCATAGGTTATATGATATTAAGACCCCTATCAGTCTAACATTAACCTATAAAAATATTGGGATCAATATTTGAATTTTGGACTTGTCTAGTAGGCTATTGTGAAAGTTGAAAGAGCATTGAGTCATAATAGTAGTAGTAATAGTAGGCTAGTACTATTTACCAAAAGAGTAATATTAAATAGTTCTGCCCATATTGTGTGTCCAGAATAAAAATAATATTAAGCTAATAATTGTACAAAGAGAAAGGATGTGTAGGTATAACAATAAAAAGAGTATGGGGTATCTCTTCAGGGTTTCCACACAGTCATGACTCATGACCATATATTAATGTTGGTGCTTTAATTACTAGGCATTTCAAATGAACACTAGTATAGTCTTATAATTTAGGAGAAGTTGGGGGAGGATTGGGGGGAGGGGAGAGGGATGGGGAGAGGCATAATACTAATAACTAGCTATTGTGTGGCAGGAGGACACCAGAGAAGAAATTTGAAAAAGCAAATGGAAGACTAGACTGAGAATATGGATGGGTAGACCACATTAAGTGTGTAAACTACTACTTCCTTCGGGCCTCGGGAAGCGCGTAAGTTTAAAAATTTTGAAGGCAGAGAGATCCTTGTTTCAGCAGAGGCTGATCTGCGACATACTTACACTAGGACTCGCTCCTCCTCCCTCAGCCTTCAGGGATAGCAGCAAGAGCTGAAATAATTGGAGTTTAATTTCTCGTATTAATTAATTAGTTAATTTAATAATTTAATAATTGAATAATTGATTAATTAATTAGTTTATCTGTCTATCTATCTAATTTATTCATTTTTGTTTGTTTGTGCCTTTAAAAGAGAGAGAGACTAGGTGTGCCCAAAAACACTGCAGTTTCTTTTTTGTTTGGTCCCACATTTTGAGGAATGTTCACCAGGTGCTACTTTGAACTAACTATGAGTTCTTGACATTTTTGGGGAATGTTCACCCAGGTGTAACTATGAACTAACTCTAGTTAGCTGTTGACATTTTGAAGTGTGTTCACTAGGTATAACTATGAACTAACTCTAGTTAGTTGTTGACATTTTGAGGTGTGTTCACCCAGGTGTAACTATGAACTAACTCTAGTTAGCTGTTGACATTTTGAGGTGTGTTCACCCACCCAGGTGTTACTGTGAACTAACTCGAGTTAGGTCTTGACATTTTGAGGAATGTTCACCCAGGTGTTACTGTGAACTAACTCTAGTTAGCTCTTGGCATTTTGATGAATGTTCACAAAGTGGAGCTATTTTGAACTAACTATATTTCGTTCTTCACATTTTGAGGAATGTTCACCAGGTGTTTTAAATAAACTAACTATAGTTAGTTTTTAGCATTTTGAGGAATTTTCCACTAGGTGTTACTATGAATCAACTATATAATTAGTTCTTGACATTTGGAGGAATTTTCACCAGGTGTTACTATGAAGTCACTATGAGTTCTAGACATTTTGAGGAATGTTCTACCAGGTGTTACAAGCTTTAAGGTATAATTTAATTCTTTTTTGGTTTGGGGGTGGGTGGAGCCGGGGGGGGGGGGGGGGGGGGGGGGGGAGAGTGGA
>Ga0116227_10012824_pt1 | contig 13471 bp, 7 predicted proteins | sample S1TSphgellanicum_FD_89693 | JGI IMG/M metagenome (GOLD analysis project Ga0116227, IMG submission 89693) | Host-associated microbial communities from peat moss isolated from Minnesota, USA - S1T2_Fb - Sphagnum magellanicum MG | ecosystem: Host-associated > Plants > Peat moss > Unclassified...
CGAGTTGGAGCTCCGGGATGGGACTAGGAAGAGTTGACAAGCTTTAGTCACTCACACGGGCCTGCACACAACCCACACAAAGTGGTTAGTGCAAAGTTGGAGCACCCTTGGTGCTAGGACGAGTCACGGGCAACACGGACACATAAGACTCACCACGGCTCGAAGTTGGGGGAAGCCACCACCTTCCCCCTTATAGTATACTCTGTGACTGTCCACGGAGCCCACATCCAAATGGCTATTTTTCCCAGGACTCCCGCGCAGGAGTCCCAGAATCGCGCCAAATGGGACTTCCGGGACTTTGGAGCCCCATAACTTTGCGAGCAGACCTCCAATCGCGATGAGGTCTGAAGCAAAGTTGTAGCTCTAGTCGAGAGCTTTCCAACGCCGTGTTGCACTCTCGAATCGGACATCGGGAAGAGGTCGATTCCCGACTTTTTGTGGTCGGGAGTCAAACTGGCAATTCGACTCCCGGCCCTTCTTTTGGCCATAACTTGTGTTTCAGATGTTCAAATGAGCCAAGCGAGCCCATTTTAGACATCTACGCTCCAAGAGCTTTTCATTGATATAAAGAACGCCACAATCCATTGAGGTTTGACCCCTGCAATTGCTCTCTGAAATTTCGGGAGTCCACCTGGACTCCATCTCCCCAAGTGGGAGTTGCCTTGGGAGTGTGAGGGCTCACTCCCTCACACTTTCTAACACCTTCTCACACTCCCGGGAGTATGTGATGTGACTCCCGAGCTTCCTCTTGGCTTAACTCCCAGGCTTTCTCTTGGTTTGCACTCTTACAATTCCCTTTGCCTTGGTCGCAAGCCCAAAGCTAGGGTTGCGACAATTTTGGACTTAAAATTTCACTCTAATTCTAATATATTTAAGTGAAAATTATTTTGAATATGGGTAAATTTTGTTAATTTGTTGTATTTTACATAATCCAAATTCTTGTATTCTTGAAATCATCTTTTCCATTACATATTTTTGATTTTGAGCACATTCATGGTTAAGGTACCATTTTTTGGACACAAGATTCAAGGATTTTGTTTTTGTTATCTACATGGAATCAATTTAAGTGTAAAAATTTGGATAACTTAAATTATGATAAATTCATATGGTGGTAGTGATTTTTCACATGCATATGTAATTATTCATTAATGTTTTGGTAAAAAACCAAAAATGCATAAAATGAATACGTAATTTTGTCATTAGGAAAAATCATGTTTGTAACATCTAACTATTTTATACCTAGAGCTCCAAAACAATTATGTTGCAACTATACTACAATTATCCCATGGAAATATGAGGAATTAATAAATAAAATGTTATGTTAAAAAATCAAAGAGTTGCAGTATAGTTACAAGATGGACATTATATAGTAAAATGTACACAATGTAAACATAGTTGTAATTAATCATGTTTCACTTTGTTAGCAAGTTGCACTTTAGTCACATGTGACAATTACATTGCAACTAGGGTAATTGTAACACCCAATCAACACTTACTTTGTAATTAGTGTACAACCTTAACACATACAATCATGTGATGTGTATGCATTATCATTATCTATTAGATCTAACAATTTTAACTCTTTTGCAACTAGTTATCAACCATGATTCCTAGTGATACAACTAAACTTTGACTATATAATTATTATTTTTCACTATTTTGAGACTATTGTTCAAATGTGATATGACTAGCAAGTGTCAATTATGTTGCAACCACAATATCACATCACATGCAAACTATATAATTGATTAAAAGTGTACTCCTTAAGTGAGATTGAAGCAATGTATACATTGTATTATCGATTCCATTAAATGCACATTATCAATGTTATTAGGATTGTTCACATATATACATGGTCATTATGACCAACTAATATGCAATTAAATTTCAATTTGAAATTTGAAATGTGAAAATATGAAACTTGGATTAGATATGTAAAAGCAAATGAAATGTGATAATAAATTAATAAATCTCCCCTTTTACATCAACAACCTTCACGTGCTTATGCCTACTTTCAAAAAATTCAAGATGAATGAAAGGAGAGGGCTTTTGTATTCTAACACCTAACATCTAGTAAACATATGAACCAAAACAACCAAATCCATGAAACCAACATTTTAACATATTAGCCAAATCACCCATGTTAGCTAAGGCATACACGTGGTCATCATGAACAACTAGTATGCAATTACATTATAACTTGAAATTTGAAAATTGGAAATATGAAATTTGGGTGGGAGACCCTTGGCAAGCTCTAACACATGGTAGTCAGACAATAGATCTCCTCCTTTGAAACAATGACCTTCATGTGCTTGTGCCTATTTAAAAAAAACTCAAAATCAACTAGAAAGGAAAAAGTCTTTCTTTCTAAACCTTTTGTGCATGTTTTGGTTTTTGATGATAAACCTATCATGTGCTACATAATTTAATTTGTCTTGGCTTTTAATTTAAAACTAGAATTTAGAGGTTATCGCAAGTTGTATCACTCAATTAGAAAACTTGAAGACTTGAAGGTCCACCGTTCATGTTCTTTTATTTATTTGCATCAAAGAAAAATTGTGTGAAAAAAAAACCATTTTGTTCAAAAGTTGACTTGTAAGGTGTTATTTATAATGGTGAGGAATTTGGGAGGGGTGAAAAAAATTGTGATGAAATTCATGTTGTGAATTTTTTTGCATTTGAACATTTGGATTATGGGGTGAAAGGTGGAATTGAAACATAACTAGTTTGTTCAAACATGTGTTATTTGTGCATTTATTTTAACTTTTGTTTTTAAAAAATATTTTTGTTCTATATAGGACTTTGTTGATAATGTTTGAGTCCATCAAAATCAATGTTGCACCTTAAAGATAAGGTTTTTTCAAAAATAAAATGGTCGTTGTGTCCAAAGATATATAGTTAAGTACAATAACACGTACATGTGATGTTATACAATTTTGCTAGTTTGTTAATAACAATGTCATTAAATGTATTGTTTATTGTGTAATGAATCAAAACAAAACATGTAAAAAAAATGTTAAAACAACAAAGGTGAAGCAAGAGACCATATATGGTGAATCCAACCTTAATATTCCAATTATGTGATGCATCTTATTTGAAAACTATCATTGTGTATGATGTGTAGGTTGTAGTTTAATTTGTATTAAAATTGCACATATTTTTTGTCACACTGCTGTCACATTATGTTAGTGTTAATGGCATTGTAATTACATTGTGTTGATGTTAGTTGCAATGCAATTGTAATATGTTAGATATGAATTGCATTTCAATGATAAATGAATTATAATTATTTATGTATGTTGCTTGTTAAAAAAAAGTTAGTGTGTTAAGGTAAAAATGGATTATAACAATGTAGACATAACAAACCGGATGAATAGATTAATAAGGACTTAAGGGAACATGTCTTGTTAGGATTAAAATTTTATTGCAATTTAGTTGTGGTTGATAAGGATTTATGAAAACATTGCTTTGTTAAGATTTGAAGTTTTTTTTAAAGGGAAAAGCAGAACCTTCTAATAAAGGAAGAAGAAAAAGGTAGAGTAGAAACAAGAAGGAAAATATGGCAGAAAAGTTGTAATTTTTTATAGTGTAGAACAAAATAATTGTTAGAAGTTCAAAATAAAGTTGTGTTTTGTTTTTGGGATAGATGTTAGAGATGTTTTTGTTGAGGAACATATTATATAAAGTTGATTACTATAGTGAAAAAATGGAGAATAATGAAGTTTTTTAATTTGATTTCTTGCAATATCTTTCCTGCAATAGTTATTTTTGTATTTTTTTGTTAGAGTTATAGAGTTAATGTAAAAAATAGTACACACCATAATGTCATTATAATTGTACAAGTTTTTTTTTTAAATCTCACAAAATGGAAATATAATTTAAGAGTTTTAGCTAACATTATTTAATTGTTGTGGTTCATCATATTTGTGATGGCCTTTTATATGGGAAGAAGAAAACCTTTGCCATTAATAACTTGGGAATTATATTTAGATTTATAATCAAATTGTATGTTAATTAAAAGGAACATTTAGATGCATTCATAATAACTAAAACCATAGGGGGTTAAAGCACAATTGGGATACTATTTAAGGAACATTAAATACTAATTCCTAAAGACTCAAATTCACCTTTTTTTCATTTTTCTTATGCCCTCTTTTAGATTTCCCTTTTTTTATGTCAAATGAAATAATTTTGTTCCAAATTTTATATAAGCATCTCTAATATCTATTATTTTCACTTATGAAAATAATAATAAAAAAATTTATACAATGTGGGCCATGTTCTATCAATGGCCTAGAATTCTTAGAAATTTCACTTTTTGAAACATTTTACATTGCAATAAAGCACTTGGTTTTTGTGTCATTCATACATTTTATGTACATCAATACCCAAGGTGTTTGTGATAAGAATTTTGTGCCAAAAAAAATTGTTTAAACATTCCTTATGGATCTTTGAACTTTTTTTCTCAAGAGACAAAGTCCTAGATTTGTTTGTTTCAAAACTTGGTAGGAATCTTAAAAACTTGTTCAAATTTGACATGTTATGCATAGAATAATACCTTAATAATGTATCTATTTGTGAAGCAAATAAAACTTTCAACATGAATGTGTCATTAAGTTACAACATGTTTTAAATGAAGGGGTCCATTGGATACAAAAAAATATGATCCTTTTTGGTACCTTAACCATACTTTGACCTTGAGACACATAACCAATGCTTAGTTTTTCATGTTTTTATTTCAAAAATTATATTAATATTGTAAATCTTTAATTTGTTTACATAACAAGATTTATAATATATTATGGAGAGATGTGTTGTAACATATATTTAGTTAATTTTAAACTAAATTATCAATTTTAGACTTTTTGGAACCTAATGGTTGGGATCAAATTTGAAACAAAACATTGTTAACATCTATTTGTTGGATCATTTAGTAAGGCAAAACATTATTGAAATTTTTGTTGCATCATTTGATGGCCCCTAAATGAAAGTTTTTCTTTAATTCCAACTTTTAAATGGTCAATTATTAATTTTGGACTTTTCAAAAGTCCGGAATTAACTAAATACATGAATTATAAATTGAAATTAAATAAATGAAAATAGAAATAATTAAATACATTTATTAAGCATTATAACTAATATTTAGTAAATATTATAAACACTTTTATTTTCAGCGAGATTATTTAAACATGACATATTTTAGGGGAGGTCCTTAAAAAATAATTTATATAATAATATATTACAACATTTGCAAAGTAGTACAAAAGTTGGAACATAGGAATAAACATGGTACAATTTACATGTCATATTAGTTGTTTTATAATGGCGATTATACATAAACTAGTTACATGTTGGTTCAATTCAATCACAATTTAATATGCATCATGACTATAGTCCAACTCATGTGGATTTAAAAATCAAGCATGTAGTTGCAAACTAATTGTTTAATCCTTTTGTTGTTAGTTAATCGTGAGTTATAAATTAATTGTGAACATTGCAAACACATTTTATCCATCAATGGATGGATAAGAAACAATTTGTTCATCCATTCAAAGCTAGTGGTACAATAATTGTACGTGGATTGCAAAAACAATAATAGACTTCATTAGTCAATCAATGAATGAAATGCCACAATGGCATTCGGTTCATCTACAATAATTTGCATGGGAAATTGACATGGATAACTAGTTGTAGCTTAACTGCACCAAATTGCATTTTAGTTATTATATGTAGAATTATATTCACGTCCATTGCAACTTGTTGGATAAAACTCAAGCTCATATAAATACCGTGAGTTGCAAGTATGGGCTACAACTCAAAAACCTAGTTGCAAGCCTAGTTGTAAAACCTTGGATTTCCTCATTATGCCTATAAACAACTTCACATATTTTCTTGCATGATTATTTCTTGCACATGTGATTTGCAATTGGGGCACAAATTTAAAATCTAGTGAATATAAACAATTAACCAAATTGTCAAAATAAAAACCCTTTTCCTTTACAATCTTTTCAAATGAATTATGTAACTTTCAAAATTCTCATACCCTATATGATCTAATGAAATGCATTTGATGAATTTTGTTAAACATAAATGTAGGCATATTTTCTTTATGAAACAAAATTGAAGTCCATTTCATTTTTTAATGCATTTTTTTGGTTATTTTAAAATGAAGATTGTAATGAAAACAAGGATTCAAATTATTTAAAAAGATTCAAAAGGACATTAATGTTATATTCAATATATAATAATTTTAAAAATTAGTTTAACATGACATTATTTTAATTATAGGCATACAAAAATCGATTATAGTTATAAAGCAATAAATCTATAAATATTCAAAATAATCCTTTGCAGTTTTCTTTTAATTAGACAATCCTTTTGGGTACCTTAACCATAAATAGGTTGTTTGCATTTTGTAATTGTATTTGTTTCATAAAATAGAAAAAATGAATGTTCAAAGGTTGTCATTTTTCACATTAAGTGTTATTACTTGAAGTTCATGTAAAAAATTAATAGTTTGTTTGCAATATTGCTTTCAAAATTTATTGCTTGGGAATGTCACTTTGAAATTTAAAAAGTGTATTTTCATTTCTTGCTCTTATATGTCCAAAACCCAAACTATTTTCGAGTAACCTTAACATGTGGATTGTGATGGCAACAATGTATTTCAAGGTTCCCAAACTAGTGTGACCACTCAAATGAAGGAAATAATGGTTCCATTTGTAATTGGAGTGCATTGTTTTGTGCATCGAACAAACTTGGCAATGCTAATCTTATCAAAATTGAGTTTGGTGGTTCACTTGGAGGCTTTGTTTTAGGCTTTGTATGGGATTTTTTTCACTCATTGAAAAAAAATCTTGAATTAAAAAAGTTGTGTGATGTGTTCAACAAGAAAGGAAACAAATTGTTGTGAAATGTGAAGACAAGGTGGATTGACATGATCTCTCTTGCCAAACATGCTACAGAGCAATATTCAACCTTTGTTTGTAAATAGGCATTCCAATGTTACAAAGAATAACATTGCCAATAAAAACTTGAACCTCTTTTGTGATTTGGAGTCGATTATGGGGTTGCGTGCCATCCTAAACCACTATTGGAATATGTGACATGTTGATTCTAGGATGCTTTCCTATGTGATTATATTAATTCGCTGAAAATTTGCCAAGTTGAACTTTAGTATCTTTACATTGATTTCTATACAAAATTTGATGACCTAAATTTTGATGAGCTAAATGCTCTTGAGACAATCAATAACAATAATTTGCCCATGAGTTGGTGTGTAGACTTGAATGGTGAAAAAGTTTATTATCTCATGATTGAATTTTTGGATTTTAAGTATTTTGAAAATCAACATTGCCTTGTAACAAGTGAAGTGATGCCAATGTTCATGCTGAACTTCCAACTGTGTTAGTTCATGTGAAAAATTGTTGTGAGCACTCTACCAAGTTCTTAACTTTTTAGTTCAAAAACTATAAGACAAATTCCCATACCATGAGTTTATGTTGGCTTTAGATGTAATTTACCTTAATTTTTGGATTGCTCACTTGAATGATGTTGAGGATGTTTTCCAATGACATTTGCCAATCATCAAAACAACATATTGTGCTCCTTGCAAGGTGGGAAGGATGGGGTTCGGGTAAAATCTCTCCTTGATTGCATACTTTGGATTTGCAATGTTCTTTTTTAAAAATGACCATGGTTATAAACAATGAATGTATGCTAAAAAAGGGCTTTTTGTATCAATCTTGTCATTCAATTATGGTTGAAGATCAACCCTTCTTCCATCTTCAAGCACAAGTTTTTGGATTACATAAAGTTGACCAAGAAAACATGTGTTCAAGTCCTAAGGTATGTGAAAAATGAGCAATGTTTTAAAATAATTCCGTTCATGAAAAATAAGTTGAAAAATTGTTGAACCACCTACTTGGATTTGTGAATTTGGTTTCATGCACAACAATTCTACACCATTGAAAACTTCCCTTTCAAAAAGGTCATCACCTAGTGAAGGGGCACAAAGGCTTGATATTGTGTTGATTGTTAAAGATAGATGGCATATTGGTGAATTTTGGATTTTGGAAACAATTAATTTTTTTGTTTGCTTAGTGCCTTTTTTTATGGAGCAAGTTGCATTTCTATTTGCTTTTTAAATTTCAACTTATGGTGAGAAATTTTAATATTTGTCCTTTTTTTTCTTTTGTTAATGGTCATCTTTTTTCGTTTTAGATTTGATTTATCACTTGGGAGCTCCATCATCCTTGGCATGCAAGTTTATTGGTTAATTATGGAACGATATATATTGTAGCATGGAGTAGTTTGCATCTACAACTTGGTCATGCTTCAAGGTTTTTATATGCACCATGCAGTATGCATTGTGGAGCTCTTTGATTTGTTTTTTAATCTTATGCTTGTGGCTGGAACTTGAGGGTTGGGTTTAGGTTGTGGGTGCAAGACAATATTATTTCACATGGACAAAGTCTCTTTTGAGATTGGGGTTCAATTGGCCTTTAAGGTTGTAAGGAAATCAAAAGATTTCAAAATTCTAATTTCTGGCGTGTTCATTGTGCACGTTGATTTTTGTTCATCTTTTGTGAAATTTTCCATGTGATCAATGCTATGTAAAGTGAACATTGATTACCAAAGTATGCAATTGTGTGATATTGAATAGCCACAATACCTCACAACAAAAGCTTTGAAGTCGACAAAAATTTCTCTTACACTAACCATGATAGTCAATTACACAATTGCATAAGATCTTGCTTAGCCAATTTCTTCCTCTCGAAAATGACTCAAATAATCATATACTTGGACACATGTTTGTCCAATAATTAATTGATTTTGGAATTTTCAATTCAACAAATAGAACACTCTTGAAGATTCAAAATTTTCCTTGACAACATTTTGTTTAAATTTGTTTTGGGGGGTAAATTTCAAACATTTTGAAAATAATATAATTAGGTAGTGTGTAAGCTGCCAAGGCAGTAGGGTAAACAGATTGGAGCAGGTCTTCACACTCTTTAAGCAGACAGAGAGATCCATTGAAGTGAAGTGTGTTGCTCTTACAGATCAGATGTGGGCAAAATGATGATCTGCCAAACCACCCAAGTCTACAATACTATAACTGTAAATGCTTAGCCTATATCCACAGAAGAGACAGTCCCCACAGACAGACAAGTTGAGATTCAATTTGCCCGGATGATGATGCATGTGAGCAAATCATGGTAACTTTTTTTCACAAGTGTGCAATCATCATCACTCATGTGGTTATAGTCATTCATGTTGGATATAGTAGAAAGTTGAGCAATGTTTCTTGTGCATAAACAGTGCCCTACAATTTACAAATTCAATGCTTGTTTAGGGTCAGTAACCAACAAATTTCCTTGCGTGCAAGAGGAGAGTGCATCTTTCTTCCTCGTTCTTTATTTCTTGAGTGAATTCATTCCTTTTTTTTTGGGGAGGGGTGATTTTTCTGCCAGTTGGTGACTTTTTTCTTAAATGCAAAAAATGGGTGTTTTTATGGGGGTTTCTGATCATCAGTTTTTTCTTATAAATAAAAAAAAAATTAAAAAAAATTGCCAGATTCTACATCAGGTTTCAGTAGGTCGCCAACAATATAATAGGATGCTTAATTTTTATGAAAATTAATTTCACCTTTTTTAAATCAATAAATTTGGCAAAACAAAACATCTTGTGGATGATCACAATTCATCACTTGAGTAACGGGTTACATCACAAATTTGATGCATCACTCGATTAACAATGGGCTACATCACAAAATTGGAAAAAAAAAACACTTCTCTGGAGTCTGGACCGTATCAAAAAAAGCTTCAAGTAGTTCTCTCTCTCTCTCTCTCTTGTACATCATGTGGTCATCATCATGATGTCATGTCATGCACAGTTTTAGAGTAGGGGACTGAGGAAGAAGGGTTGATTGCTCTGTCCAAAGAGCTGACCAATAAATTGAAGAAACTTGACATGACTAGGGGTATGTTTGTGTGTGTTTTCCTTGAGGGCAAGATTCACAACCAAATATAGAGTTATGAATAAGGGGATGTGTTCAACTCTTTTCTGCTCAAGTTTAGGGACACAAACCAAGTCATCAGACGTCTGTGTGTCTGACTTTTTGTGCCGAGAAGAGCTTGTTTTGGGGAGAGTGTTTAATCTCTCTCTCTCTCTCTCTCCCTCTCCTGGAGGCTCTTATTTCAGGGTGTTGCTTCTCGCAACAAGAAGTAAACCAACAGATGAGGATTCCAAAAAAAGGTCCTTCAAAAAGTGGTGTTGAATTATTATTATTATTATTATTATGTGGGGGCCAACACCAACACTTGGTTTAAAAACACTATGCACAAGTGTTTTTTGGGGTTGAGGAGGGCTTGAGGTCTTCTTTGTATATAGTAGTAATAATAGTAAAGAGATGTCATTGGGTTTGGAGTGAGTCCCACCCAGTGGGCCACTTTGCTTTTTGCAAGTGGATTGTGGGTTCAAATGAAGAATGATGAAAAGCTTGCCAACCCAAGGAAAGTGTAAGTGTAAGTGTGTGAATTTTGACTCTTGAGTCACAAATTTCACAACCTTTTTATCTTCTCCAATTCTTCCACAAAAGGGATTCGGAAGAACAATCGAACTTGCCACAACTTTTGAATGAATGGTTTCTAGGGTGGAACCCAGTACACTGTAGCTATTGGGGCTGGCTGGCTGGCTGGCTTTTGTGGGCAACAATTTCTTTTCCTCTTCATTTTCAGGTTTGTGGGGGGAAAAAGACAATTTACTCCAAATCATTAAATAATGGCCTCAGTGTGAAGTGAAGGTCAAGATTTCTATTAACTCTCAATATTTTATGCATTTTTTGACAACTCAATTTTGTGAGTAACATGTAGGCTGATTTCATATGTGAACCCACACCAACTTGTTACGGATTGTGTGAATTTTGGTAGAATTGAGCAAACATGTTGCCTTTGGGTAGTAGGTGGTAGAACTTCAAGTTCAAAAGCGTTAGGTGTACATAACATAGGCATACATAACATGCCCAATCAAGCTCAAAGGTATTTTCTTTACAATGTATTTTGAAATCCCTAGTAGGTTTTTCAGGGGTGTAAAGAGAAGAGGTTTTAGATGGCCAAAGAAAAGAGGTTTTAGGTGGCCAAAGAAAAGAGGCTTTAAGCCATGCTAGTTCATTTAGACAAATGCTTATTGTCATTCTTCTTAGGATCCATAATCACAAATTTGGTTGGTTGCCCAAAGTATGTGGTAGAAACTAATGTTGTTTGGTTCTTGATTTCCATTTTGGTTCAAGCGTTTTTTTTAATAATAAATTTAATGGAACCTCGTATCTGATTTTGAGCTTGATTCTTTGGAGTTTAAAAATCTTTGGTTTCTATCATTTTCATAAATTTTTTAAAATCGGTCTGGTTTAAGATTTGGTTTGCTTCCATCTCCATTACACAATCAAATAATTTTTTTTTGATATATAATTAGTTTGTTCAACTAGTTCACACACAATTTAAAAATAGAGATTACATAATACAAATTATGTACAAATAATCAAATGCAATAACTTGCCTAAAATGTAAGATCAAGCTTATAGATTTTTTATAAAGCTACATTTGTCTACTTAAAAAATATAAACTTATTTAAAGTGAGGCAAAACTTTCCATTTAGATTTTAATTCAATTTTGAAAAAAAGTTGTTTCATTAGGTTTTAACAAAATTTGAAATCTCTTGACTTTAAAACTTGACCTATAAGTTGGTTGTAAACTTATTTAAAATTTTTAAAACTTGTCAACATTGATTAAAACTAATGTTTGGCAAGTACCTATCTTGTTGGGTCAGAATTATTGATTCTGATTATAAGTAGTAAGAATTAAACTAAAATCAAGTTTGATTTTCAAAATTAAAATTAAATTGAAAAAAAAATGAGACCTAGGTACAAGTTTTTGGGTTTATTGATATGTGGAACTAAAATCATAATACATGTCTTGCAAAAGAACAAAAATAGAAATTGCAAGCTAATTAATAATTAATTTGTCAAGTGTGTTAATTTAGTTTCTTACTTAAATCTCATTTAGTTAGGGATAAATTGGGTTAGTTAAGTTGATTAGTTTTATTTTGTATCAATTTAGGTGTGAACAAAGTTTGAAATATTTTATCATGAAATATAATCACAAGTTGTGTGATTTAAAATCACTTTTGTTGAATTGAGATTTCAAAGCATAGTGTTTTCATGTCTACAAGTTTTTTTTGGGTGTTTTATAGTTTTATTTGATTCATAATTTTTGTTATTTCTATGTTTTTCAACTTGGATTCCTAGGTGAGTTCTTTTGAATGATGCATGACAAATTGATGATTAACTATCATTTGAGTTTGGATTAGTAATGAATAAGATTAAGAATAATAGCCCTTCGCACAACTTTATTTTGCTAAACTTTGAAAATAATGATCTTTTATTTGTTATTTTTTTTTGGGTTTTGCATTGCTTCACACTTCTAGTGACAATGATTAAATTATTTTTTATAGACATAATAATTTTGTTATAGTCAAATTCGTTTTTTCAAAACATAATAAAATTTATAAATTTCACTATATGTATATGTTGTTTTGTTCCATTAATATTTTTTTACAATTTTGAATTTGGTAAGCAAAATGATAACGAAAGTTCAATTTATTATGTAAGTTCAGAACAAACTACAAATAGACAAAAACATTGAAAAGGTGCAAGACAAACAACAACAAAATAATTTTAAATTAAAAATTGATTTATGACAAATTATAATCCAAAATTGACTCTAAAATTGTTGCAATGACAATCACCAAAATATTCATCCTACATAAACCAATTTCGATGAAACATCGTCACTAAAAATTAATCCTCTAAAATTCTCACAAACTTACCAAAACCCTATTACATATTTGATTGTTAGTTAACTCAAGAAGATGAGTAAGAAAAAAAATTCATATCAGCAAATCGATGAATTTCATTCATTGGCCATAAAATTTTTTATGCAAATCTTGTCACAAGCCACCTATTGAACACCATCTATATATTAATAACTATTATATTAAGTGAGTACCTTGGTTAGGTTTGATCTCTCTTATTAAATTATTTTCAGAAATGTTGAAATTTTCAACTTATTACATTTTTGTAAAGAACAAAATTTTTAGGAAGCAAAATATTGCATCTTCAGGAAATTTGCAGTTGTTGAAAATGCAAAATCTCAAATTGAATTAATTATTTGAGAGACAGAAAGACCGTATGTTGAAGTTGCCAAGGTACGTACTGCTACCGTATAACCCTTGTCTGTATACAGACAGGGTTTAAAAAGGACTCCAAAATCCTGAGGTTGAAAAGAGTGTGAAAAAACAAAAGAAAAAAAAAGAAAAAGGGGGCTTCAAAGTCTGGAATTAAATAAACAGGAAAAAAAGGGGGGGCAAAAAAAAAAAAAAAAAAAAAAAAAAAAAGAGGAAAAAAAAAAAAAAA
>Ga0116227_10012825_pt1 | contig 13471 bp, 15 predicted proteins | sample S1TSphgellanicum_FD_89693 | JGI IMG/M metagenome (GOLD analysis project Ga0116227, IMG submission 89693) | Host-associated microbial communities from peat moss isolated from Minnesota, USA - S1T2_Fb - Sphagnum magellanicum MG | ecosystem: Host-associated > Plants > Peat moss > Unclassified...
ATTCTTTGCAGTGAAGCTCATGACCCTCTTTTTAATTGTAGGACAACTATGGGAAGGCAGATCATTCTTGTGTGGAAAAAGTGAAGAAAGTCTACAATGAGCTTCAGCTCCAGGTGAGCTCACATCACTGGTGATGTTCTCTCTGTGCACTTGTTTGGTTTTTGCTCAAATCACATTCCAACAAATGGAAGTTCTGAACTGATATTTAATATATCTGTGAATGAAAGACATGGTCTGGACTAACCTGCTTCTTGCTCCTGTTCAAAGTTACTGATAAAAGTGTGGATCTACAGAAAGTATTTGAGGACTATGAGAGTGAGAGCCACAGTCAGCTTGTTTCTGAGATTGAGAAGCAAGATGATCAGCGTCTGCAAGTAAGTGGTTTGTGTATTGAATGTTCTTTTAGGTGTTGACTTAGAGCAAGGGCATGGATTGAATGTTTGATTGCATGGCACAGCTTTATCCCTCAAACTAGTAGTCAATTGTCCAAATGACTGAGCATTGATTTGCAGTGTGCTCAGAACAGTTTCCAGCATCTGTTTGGCTGGTTTGAACTTTTGCTAAAGTTAGACGAAGCATTTTTGTCTATTAGTGGGTTATGTCTATGTCCACTAATTAGCAAGTGCACAGAAAGCAGTTAGACTTAACTAAACATTTTCTGCATTTATGGGGTGCAGGCAGTGTTGAAGTCTTTTTTGGCAAAGATCTACAAGCGCCAGAAGTAAGTAGATATGGAGACTGGTGGCATATGACTAGCTGTCCTTATGCAGCATAATTGCTTAATCACAAGTCATGAATGTCTTAATCCATTCCATTTGGCATTGATTGAAGTTCAGCCTTCCTCATAAGAAACAGGGTTCAAGTTTCTGAAAGGATGATCTAGAAGCAAAGCTGTCTGTTTTGTGTATTGTCAGGGATCATGTGACACCATTTTAAGAATGTAGCTTGGTAATGGGGTGATTGCTATGCCTTGGATTATGATGAAAGCTTTAACTTTGTGAGCAAATATGACTCTAAACCATTGAGATGCAACCTGGAATCAAGTGGATTGCTACTGTGCATTGAAAACAGAAAACTCTGTGACTTTTGATAACCATTTGTTGAGGATGTTGCAAAATGTGACTCTGCCATAGAGCCATATATTGTGAGCTGGTTGCTAGCTGGTACTCATTCTTGTGAAAGGCTAGATCTTACATGAAAAAATGGTCGGAGAGGTCGGAACTTGTTCAAAGAGGTCTCTCAATCTGTTGCAATCTTTTATTTGCAAAATCAAAAAGCTTGCAACATAATAGTTATTAGAAGGGACGTGTGTTTCCAGTGCATGCAGCCTAGAATATAGGTGGCAAATTACTTGTTAGCTAGTCATGCGCATATGTGTTGCCAGTGAAGGATTCTGAACAAAGTGAGGAATGGCAATGGCATCACTTAATGCATAGTAATTGGCATTAATTTGTTTCTTTAGTAATGTAAAATTTGGTCACTTGTATACTTGGTTGTTTTCACATAGTTTTCCTTCACATCCTTTGTCTTGGAAGACCAAAATGAATAATAAAAAAAGTCGGAACATGTCCCAAAACTAATAAGTTAAAGTTTGGATACATCCATGGACTCCACCAAAAAAAAATGAGGACAAGTACAAACGACCTAATTGATTTTTATCATTCATTTGGCAAGAATCAATACCTACCAATATAATACCTTGTGTCCATAGGTGGTTTGGCATGATATTGTTTGATAATCTACTAAAATTAAAAATGGTGTTTGGTTGCCATGATCTTTGGAAGGAATCTTATTCTTTCCTAAAGTTCACCTTTCAACTACCCTAACCATAAGCATCATAAAGTTCGCGGGCACATGAGCTTGGACAAACAAAAGGAGGGTGCATAAGAATAATGAAACATATGAATTATTAGCTACATAGTACATACCATCATGACTTAAGGGAACTTTAACTACCTTAGCCTTGGGTCAAGTTGCGCACATTAAAAATGAATAATTCGTTATTTTCAAAAAATGCATTCATTTTTTTTTTTTAATTATTAGAATCTTAGTTAAGAAAAATGAAAAAATTTAACGAAATCCATTTGATGTATGAATGCATGTAATTGAAATGCATGGATGTATAGATGATGTACACATTCTCTTAAAATCAAGACCATTTTGTCAAGATCAAGACCCATCTTGCTAAATAGAGTTGGAAACATTTTTTTTTTCATTCCAAGCATTGCAAAGTTTTCGTAGGTAGTGTTGTTTGTCACATTGTTGAGGAGTCATGGTTCATCAAGCCGTGATCTTGAATATGTTTTGACAAATAAGAAAAGAGGAACATGAAGAGGCATTACAACATGAAATAATATAATTGGCAATGGAGAATCAAATATCTAATTTGCAAACAACAATGGAAAGAATTAAACATTCAATTAAACAACCAAAAGTACAACCTCACATGACATTGCAATCACTTGGCAAACACATTAAACAAGAGAACGAAGAAAGAACAAACAATCAAGAATCCAAGAAGCATTGAAGAGATACTTTCACACAATGGTTTGCATCACACCTTTGGCCTCACATTCAAATTGTAATGAAAAACACAAAAAAGTTTGACAATTACTTTACATTACCTTTGTGCATTTCATAGAAAGCAAAAAAACATTCAAACCCATGTGATAAGCTCTTTAAGTCCTCTTTAGGAAAGTTATTAACCTTCAATAAAAAAATTCAAACCAAGGGTTAAAAAGTCAATAGAGAAAGGAATAACTTTTACAATCACATAACAACAATTCCAATACTAAATTGTTTTTGTTGCACAAGATTAGAACCTTTGGACAAGACCTTTTTTAGACCCATAATTCAACTATAGAAATATAAAAAATTATCACCAAATTGGGAAGATCAAAGGACAATGATGGTGCATAAGGTGGCATACCTTGTAAAAGCATACAATGTCCTTGCATCACTTGTCATAAACATACATTAGACAAAGATTCATCTTGTACCTACATGTGGGGAAAGAACATGAAAAAAAAGGGGATCAAAAGACATACATGTTGTTAGGGTTGAAGATAATAGGCAAATTACTATTGTAAGATCCTTTGTAATTGATGGAAGTTCATTGCCTCTACAAATCAGTTTATAAAATCAACCACAAGATGTCTTCCTCAAAATGGTCTAGGGAAGATATCTTATTCATTTGACACATTCTATTAATCATTGGCCTACCTTAGAGACCAATTAACAATTTGTGGAAAGGATTTTATCTCCATGTCATAAAAATCAAGTGCAAGAATTGAACTTGCCACAAAACCAAAAGATGGTATGGCTGATAGTCTATTAATTTGTTCTTAAGAGCATGGAGTTCATACAATGGTCACAACATCCACAAATATGTTTAATGTTTGTATTTGCAAATAGCACCTCCAAGTTTCAACGTGTAGATGTGATCATCCAATGCGCATTCAAGCATGCATTTAAAAAGCAATTTCACAAGTGGACATCATGCAACATCAAAAATCAACTCTTGAAATAAAAAGGTCTAGAAGTTAATTTTTGCATATTGGCAATTAAACCTAAACTTTGTGGGTGGTTGTTTCATGCATGGACACAAATGTGTGAGGAAATGATTTACAAAAGGTGGGAAAAGATAGGTTTATTTCATAACTTCATCCTATATTTTCAAATGGAGGCATTAAAAATAAATGCTACCAAATCATTGTTTTCATCATATTTGACAAAAGAAGTAGAGATTAAATATCCAAATGCCCAAGAGGATAATGAATTGAATTTGGATCCTAAAGAAGTTATGGGAATCATAATGCAACAATGTTTTGAGCCACATCCAAATCATTAAAGACTTGAACCTAGTGGTATCAAAAACATTTTCAAGCTCAAAGATCTTGCTAGAAATAAATGAACACATCCAAAAACATTTTTGTTAAACCTACACATTTTGTGAGATGCAAGAAACGTATATATTTTTCATTTTTTCATTTTGAATTACATGTGTATTGATCTCATCTATTTGAGATGTTGTGTTGAAATGTTGGTGATTTCAATCATCTATGATAGAAAGGTCCCATTATATTACAAATGGAAATGAAAAAAATAAAATGTTCAAGGGTTGATAGCTTGTTCACCTTAACTACTAAACCTACAAAAGCAAGCTCAATCATGATAGTTTGTTTTGAATTATATTCTCAAAGCCCATAAGGCATCCACATCTCCTCACCTTCTTTAGTTATTAACTATTTCAAATGCATTACATTTTGCAAAACATGCAATATTGTTCCATGATTTACAACAATGGTGACATCTAAACCTATGAAACCACATGTCTTTCTTGCCAAATCTTCAAAGTCTTTCTCTAACAAATTATGAGGTGTATTTCCCAGATAATTTGAAACAATTCAATAGTAAATTGCCAATGAATTCGATGTACAAGTTTAGAAACAACCCATTCTTCAAACATAATGCCCTCCACTAAATTTCACCTATAAGAATGAATGCAAAAAAAATATTCACAAAATGCATTCACAATTTTGCTTACAAAAACAAATGTTGAAAAATGCATTCACAAAATGCTCAACAATTTTGCTTACAAGAATGAATGCAAAAAAATTATGCACTCACAAAATGCACAACAATTTTGCACCCAACTTAATAACTTCACATGATTCCTCTCAGATATTGGATAGAGATTCAGGACAGGATTAGTGAATGTAATATGTTCTATTTTCTAGTATCCCTTTCCCAAAAGCCCCGAAGCTCCCAGAATGCAACATGTACTCTTTCCTCAGGATGGAACACATTGCGCACTCATCATCTCAAGATCCCCAAAGTCATCACACATGGGCTGCCACACAACCACTCCAAAAATCCTTGACACATTCATCATCTCCCTTGTGTTGGTCCTTATAGAAAACATGCAAGACCTCTAGACCTTTTCCTAACATTCTTGGCATAGCGGAAATTCAATCGTCAAGGTTCTTCTGATCCAATAGTCCTAATCAAGTTCTATTATCAACTAATTACAACACCCAAAATCCAAATCCTCCACACACTTGCTATCACTCCAGAAAGTCTAGCCACTTAGCTTTTTCTCATCACCAAAAAACTTCTGCCTGTTTTCATCAGCTAACATCAAATATATTCCTCCCATCCTCATCCCTTTACTCCCCAAAAATCTTCCTGCCAATCTCATTGCAAAACCATGATTCCCATAGCTCATGAAGAGTTTTCATTGAATAGCTGGGATTGCGCTCCATCATAAAAACCAATTCACCAAGTTCCCTTTGTCATAACCTACAAAGCAACAAAACAAACCAAATACAAAAACAAATCAAAACCAATTTTTTGGCACTGTTGAATCACTGCGTCACCAATAGTTCAGCCTTCATCCACAAAAAACATTTAACATTATTTTTAGGTTACAAGTGTCACCACTTCTTCCAAATAAATCTATGTCCTCATAGATTAAGCATTAATTTACAGACAAATACAATTGCAAATCCTTCTTTGACCATTCCCAACATTGTCCTTTGAAATCTTTGAGAATACATATTTTGTCGCCATGATCTTATTCCTAAAATCCCTTGCCATCTTTGTACTCAGCAAAGAAGTATGGTCCTTCCCAGTTATTGAGCAATGATCTTTTCTTTCCAGGTCTGCACACCTTGACTTTGGCATTTTCTGTGAAGCCTTCAAAGGTTTGTAACCGTTTTCTGGTTGCATACACCTTCCTTTATTTCCTTTGTGCATACTCCACATTTTCTAGCAAAGTTTTATGCACATTTGCAATTAGCCACATTTTAAGAATCATTTGTTCTGCTATGATTTCAGGATTTTCCTGTTCGTTAAACACATCACACTAACCACTAAGGTTGTTATCAATGGTGAGTCTTGGCATACGACTAGTGAGCACCATGAAAGGAGAATATTTCATGTTAGCTTGGATGCCACATTGGTATCCAAAAAGTATTCATGGTAGGAGTAAATCCCAATCCTGTATGTTGGTAGCAACCATAACTGTGAGTCCGTGTTTGATGGTCTTTATTAGACATTCCACCATACCATTGCATTGAGGCCAGGTAGGGGCAGTAAATTGATGTGTGATGCCATAATTGTAACAAAATTCAACAAATTCCTTCATCCACTCAGTGCCATTATCTATTAAAATATATTTAGGCACTCCATACCTGCAAATAACTTCATCTTCCAAAAACTTAGCAGCAGTGTAAACATCATGTTCCTTAATAGGCCGTGCTTCACACCATTTAAAGTAGTAGTCAATAGCAACAAACACATACTTATTGGCATTAATTGTCTCTGGCAATGGTCTAGTAGTGTCTAGTGCAACATGATAAAACAAATCGCATATGGGAATACTCTTCATCTCCTCAATGCCAAATCTCATGTTTCCAAATTGCCTAGCTAGCTAACATTTTTCATAAGCCCTGATGAATTTCTTGATAGCCTTAATTTTGTCATGCTAAAAAAACCTCTTCTTTACCTCAGCAAGTGTCCACATTGCCCCAAAATGTCCGATTTCTTCATGTATCTTCTCAATTAACATTCTACGTTTTACAAGCCTAGGTACCACCAAGTTCTGGAAAAACAGGGTATCCTCTAATTAATGATACTTCATCATTTGTTTCTTAGCCCTTTCTATGTTGGTTGTGTTATCAAGCACAACTTCCAGATGTCCACTAGTGAGTTATGCAATTGACATACTGTCCTCCCATATATCCATTTGCCTTGATTGGTCATCTTCACTTTGTCCCTTTGTTTCCACATTCTTGCCCTTCTATCTATTTTTGGCTTCATCCACCATGATTTGAGCTTCAACCACCATTTTTTTATATTCCATCTGATCCATTTGAGGCATTCCTTCCTTTGAAGGTGAATCTATACTTTGTCCACCACATTCACTAATAGTGTGATGTTCTTCAACATCATCTACTGCTTGTCCAATGTGTTGTACTGCTTGTCCAATGTGTTGTAAAGTAAACAGATTGATGCTAACCTCATTAGTAGCATTACTCCTTGCAGGTGCTGGTGTGATTCCCAGTTGCTCTTCTTGCTCCGTCACATCACTTCCAAAATCTTCATCCTCTTCCGGAAAACCAACAGGATTCTGGCTTAAAGCATCAACATTCAAATGTTTACTTCTTGTTCAGTGAATAATTTTGGATTGAAAATCCTACAACATTGCTATCCAATGGCCTCTCCTACCATAAGCATATGAAATAGTGGCTAACCACTCCAAAGGTTTGTGATCTGTGCATAACAAAAACGGGGTTTGGTAAAAATATTGCCTGAAATACATGATACCCCAAATGAGAGCATAACACTATCCTTCCATGGGATGAAAACAACGTTGGACTAGAGACAACCCCTTGCTGGCATAAGCAATGACTTGTTCCTACCTCCCATATTTTTGTGACAAAATAGTTCCAACACCCCTTATAGACCAATTAACATCCGGGATGAATGGTTTGTTGAAATCAGGTCTGACCAAAACAAGTGCTTCCACAAGTCCTTTTTTTAATGTAATAAAAGTTGTCTGGCATATGGGCATCCAAAGAAACTTACAATCTTTCTTTGTCAATGTAAACAGTGGTTCTACAATCTTAGCATACCCAGCAATGAATCTCCTATAATACCATGTCAGTCCCAAAAATGTCTTGACATTTGTGGCTATCTTGGGTGTGGGAAAATGCTGAATTGTTGTTATCTTCTTAGGATTAGGTTGAGATCCGACATTGTCCACAATATGTCCCAAAAATGTAATGCTCTTGGATCCAAAACAACATTTGCTAGGATTCAACTTGAGATTAACCCCTTTTAGTTTTTGGAGAACAAGTCGAATGTGACATAAATGTTCATTTTAAGTTCCACTGTGTATGTTGACATCATCAACAAACACTTTCATAAATTGGTTTGTCCATTCCTTAAATATGTCAACCATGGTTCGTGAGAATGTACTAGTGGTGTTTTTCAATTTGAATGGCATAACATTCCACTCACAGAGACTTGATTTGGTGATTATTGCTATCTTCTTAACATCCTTAGGAACCATCGAGATTTGGAAAAACCCAGATTGCAAATCAAGTGCTAAAAACCACTTGGAATGCCCTAATTGATTCAAAACATCTTCAACAGAGGCATGGGAAAAGAGTCTCGCCTTGTCTGATGATTCAATGGGTGGTAGTCCCCACAAAATCTTTGGCTTCCATCTTTCTTCATTGGCAAAGTTATTCTACAAACATACTTTGATGCACTTTTGCGCATCTTTCCCAAATACACCAATGTTTATATTTTCCAATTGACTTTAGCTTCTTCCCAATGGGACAACCGTCTAGGAGTCATAGGACATGGAGGAAGTCCCTCAGTATCAACAGAATGTTCCCCTAGAGAACATTGCCCCAATTCCCCTTTGTGCCATGCAAATACCTTTTGAAATTCCTCCAAAAGATCCCATAATTGCTTCTATTGTTTTTCATTCAAAGATTCATCCAGTCTTACCCTACTTTTGATTTAGGTCCACCTATTACCCTCCTCAATCAAATCATCAAATATCTGAACCGAATATAAATGCACATTGGTTTCAATGTTTTTTCCAAGTCTCTGCTGTATCTGAGCATCCTCTTCTGTAGCTGCACACTTTATCCAATTAGCATAATCATCATCCTCAATGAACAATCCCTCCAGAATGTTTTTATGTTGCTCTTGTAGTGTCAAATTCAAAATTTGCATAGATGTTTCCTTTTCAATGATCAAATCCAACCCACAATCCTTTAGTTATTCAATTTTGTTCTCCAAATTCAAGATGGTCTCTTGTGGACCATCCTCTATCTTTCCTTCATATTTTGTTATCTCCTCCTCAGAAGAATATTTATCATTGAAATCTTCAGAGTTTAATGCACCCAACAAATTAGCCCAATTTTTAATTTGCAACTATCCCATCTTTCTATTGAATAGCTTTTCTTGTACATTACATTTTTCCTCTTCAGATCCTTCAAGCACATGCAACATGTTTATTACATTCAGTGGAAGTACTTCCACTTCCATTTCGGATCCGTTGCAAACCTATATGATGCCCTTCTCCACATCATCGACGATTCCTATTTTGATGAGGAAGTCCAATCCAAGGAGCAAATTATAGTTGTATGTGTCCACCACAAGGAAAGTCATTTGACACATGGTCCCACCCACTTTCATTGGAAACTTAGTAATCCTTCCTAATGCTTGTGTCACTATACTAGAAACTGTTTTAGAAATTTCATGGCCAGCCACTAGGTGCATTATGCCAAGTTCCCTAACAACATTGGCTGCCATTACTGACATAGATGCCCCAGTATCCACCAAGCCTTTGATCATTGCTTGATTGATTTCTATAACTAGATGTAATGTTTTGCTACGATGTGTTTTATTGACACTAACCCTCCTAATTGCAGGGGTTGAATGAATTGTAGTTACCTGGTTTCTTTGGCCTTCTACATCTTTTTTCCTTCTAGCTAACTTAACCAATCCTTTCAAATATTCCAATTTTCCTGGAATTATGAGAATGGTTTCCATGGGAGTTAAAGCAATCTTTCCTTTGATGAAATGAGAAAGAATCTTAGACTTCATAGCTGCTTCAAATCCCATGTTTATTCTTCTTTGTTCATTTTCCACAATCACTTCCTCTTGTTCTTCTGCTAGATTGGTAGTTATGGGTAATCTCCTTTTTGGGATTCTTAACCCAGAGAATATATGTTGGTCCTTTTCACAAGCATGGTTCAATTTTGCTTAAGTGGCTTCTTCATCATCAACCAAAACTTCTAGGAAATTTGTAGTGGCTTGCAGATTTCTTCCAACACCTCTCCTTCGTATGCCCTAACCCAAGACAGAAAGAACATTTCAGACCACAATTGTCAGTCTTATGCCCACCTCCACACTTGGCACATTTTGACTTTGTGTTTGTAAATTTAGGGCATGTTGAGATTGTGTGTTATTCTAAGTGGCATAATTGGCAACGGTTGTGAATGTTAAAAGAAAAGCTTGTACTAGGTCCAGCCTTGCCATTTGTCCCTTTCCCAAAGAAATTAACGAGAGTTTCATTCAAAACATGAAGTTGATGATCTATGGTAGATTCTCTAGACATGGTTTCATCATGTTCTTCCTTCATGGGTTCATATGGGGTTTCCCCTAGTTTTCCCAATACACGTTCAATCTCAGCATCAGCTACAACCACGTCTTCAATGTTAGCGTAGGTCTTGACAACACAAAGTTTTCTTATTTCTAGCCTTAGTTTTCCTAGAAATCTACAACGATGTTTTACATCTTGTATTTGACCCCGTTGAAAAAACTTATCCATCCTTTCATAGTATTTTTGAACCCTTTCCTTTGGCTTTTGCTTGATGGCATCCAATTTGATCTAGATGTCATCAGCATCAACATTGTCATAATTCTACACTATCCAGGTATGTAGTTATGTCCAATCAGTAGGTGCAGGATTAAGCTTTTTGAACCATTCTTTGGAGCTCTTAGGTTCAATTTGGCAATTTTAAACAATTTATCAGCATTCAAATCTGGACTTTTGCTGCCATTGTTAATCTTTAAGCCCAATCATTTATGTCCTCACGATCTCGTCCCCAGAACAACTCATCCATGCCCTGAAGACTAGTCATTTTGACCCTTCCTGACTTTTGATTTACCTATTGCTAGTATTTTTTTACAAGCATTGTTCTACATCCATCCTTCTTTAGACTGTTTTTAGCTCTACTGTCATGACTTGCACTACTACCTGCCTCACCGATTTAGATGAAGCTCTCCTGCTATTAATTAGGTTTTGTCCAAACTAATGCCTAAATGCAGAACATTGATGCTAATATACTAATGGCTATGTTTCCAATCTCATCCAATCGTGATCAAAATCAAAGACCCTAGTAGTAGCCAAGCTAGTGGAATCTTAGAATGAGAGAACCAACCTGTTTTTGCATAATTCTAACTTTTCAATGTAGTAATGCCCAACTGTACTCTGTGGTTCATAACATAGATCAGGGTTATGTGTTACCGTTCATCATATTGGTATGGTTCTTCAAGACTATATCCTCATCACGAAAGGAAACTAGATTGTCTTCCTTCTACTATTGGGTTTAAAATCACAACATCAAAAGATAAAAAAATGAAAATTTGCTCATTTGCAAACTCCATTTGCCATCATATTTCGAAATTCTTGTCATCAAATGCTCTCCAACTTATCAATCGGGACTTCATTCTTGAGTTTTTCACCCTCAGTATCCGGTCTCGAGCCATAAATAAATCTTCCACTCCCGGAATGAAAAATCTGACGAAATGATTTGGTGAAACAAGAGAGAAAAGAATCTAAACATCACCTAATTATGACACTTGTCTCTACCTTTCTGAATTGTGCATTGATACCTTACGTAAAGTAGGAGGTAAAATTATATTAACTCTGGAATCTTATGCTTGAAACCCATCCTCTTGCTCCATCTTGCATTTTCACCTAGACTTGTGCCCTTGTACACAATCCATTGTGCATTAGCTCCACAGCAATGTTTACAGCTTGTGCTTCGTCAAGACTCACTCCTATAATGGCAACAACACCAAATCCCAACTGATGCAAAATTAATGTTCCTATTCGTGGTGCTCATTGAATTCTAGGAAAATCAAATCTAACAATAATCTATTCTTCTTGAATTTCTTGACTCTTTGCAACAAATTGCTCTTCATTGGCGTCAGACATCTTATCTTCTTAAACATCTCATCTTCCAAGTACTCTAATAATCTCATATGTACTAGCCTTCTAAGATCAACCTACTCTAATACCAAAAGAAAGGGGAAATATTTTCTTCATTGTATAAACCCCAATGCTGAGCATACAGAGACTTATGTGTATTGCTGAAGTTTTACTAAGACAAAAATATTTGCTTCAAGTATTACTTCTTCATTAAAATCCTTACAGACAATTAGATTTTGTTGTCTTATTTCTATGGACCACAAAGGATTAATTTCACTCTTGATTTCCTCTCTAGGAGCCAATAGGTTGTTTCATAGGAGTGGTAGTCATACCCAACAATAGAAACCCCACAGAGACCAACTTAATAACTTCACATGATTCCTCTCAAAGATTGGACAGAGATTCAGGACAAGATCAATGAATGTAATATATTTTATTCTCCAGTATCCCCTTCCCAAAAGCCTTGAAGCTCCCATAATGCAACATGTATTCTTTCCTCAGGATGGAACACATTTTGCATTCATCATTTCAAGATCCCCAAAGTCATCACACATGGGCTGTCACACAACCACTCTAAAAATCCTTGACACACTCATCATCCCCCTTGTGTTAGTCCCTATAGAAACATGCAAGACCTTTAGACCTTTTCCTGACATTCTTGGTGCAACGAAAGTTTAATCGTCAGGGTTCTTCCAATCTAGCACTCTTAATCAAGTTCCATTATTAGCTAATTACAACACCCAAAATCCAAATCCTCCACACACTTGCTAGTACTCCAAAAAGTCTTGCCACTTAGCTTTTTCTCATCACCAAAAAGCTTCCGCTTATATTCATTAGCCGACATCAAATATACTCCTCCCATCCTCATCCTTTTGCTCCCCAAAAATCTTCCTGCCAATCTCATTGCAGAACCATGATTCCTATAGATCATGAAAAGTTTTCATTGAGTAGCTAGGATTGTGCTCCATCATAAAAACCAACTCACCAAGCTCCGGCCTTTGTCATAACCTACAAAACAACAAAACAAACCAAATACAAAAACAAATCAGAAACAAATACTTTGGCACCATTGAATCATTGTGTGACCAATAGTTCAACCATTGTATTAAATTAGGGTTCTCAGCCTTCATCCACATAAAACATTTGACACTATTTTTAGGTTATATTTCTTTTAAGGTAATTGAATGGGATTCGTTCCCAAATGGAAAAACATTTCATTTGATGGCTTCAATTTCTATGTAAAAGGTGATGTTAGATTTAAACATAATATTCAATTATTGTGATGGGCCTTTATGTGTGTTAATGCATGTGAAAAAACTAGGTGAAAGCACTACTAGAAATCATGTCATATGCAACCACCATGTTTGCAACTGGGATGCAACTATCAGTCGCATGCAACTATGCAGGGTTTTTTATGCAGTTGCAATGGATTTTTGCCCCCTTTTTGGGTGTGTATGCAACTATGGTGCAACTATGATCACCTTCATCCCAACCTTTGGATGATTTCTGTGATATAATATCGTGTATATTTGATATGCATATACTCATAGTTGCATGTGCAACCAAAATAGGCCAACTATGGTCTTTTGGTAAACTGGGTACATTTTTTTTGTAGGCATGTCTAGGATTAGGGTTGCCTACAAATGACAATCCCATTGATAAGGTTTAGGATATAGGTGAAAAATAACCTAATCTATTTTGCCACCTACCTAAAATAGTGTATCTATC
>Ga0116227_10012826_pt1 | contig 13470 bp, 11 predicted proteins | sample S1TSphgellanicum_FD_89693 | JGI IMG/M metagenome (GOLD analysis project Ga0116227, IMG submission 89693) | Host-associated microbial communities from peat moss isolated from Minnesota, USA - S1T2_Fb - Sphagnum magellanicum MG | ecosystem: Host-associated > Plants > Peat moss > Unclassified...
CACACAGACCTAAAAATGATGGCTTTGGAGGTTATTTCTCAGATTCAACCCCAGATTTTCCACCCAAGTGCAGGCATTTTGGGCATCCATTTGCCACAATCTTGCACTTTTTTGGGCTAAAAAGGATTGCAACCCTTACCCTAAGCGGGTTTTATCCTTATTCAGCAAGCCCTACCATAGTCTTGCACCTATCTGGAATAAAAACGATTGAAACCCTTATTTAGAATAGGTTCTAGCTTTTTTCAGCAAGCCCTAATTAGAGATTTAGGAATTGAAAACAGATTTGGTTCTTCCGCTTAAGTAACCGAGCAGAAATATTTACAAACTAATATCTAGACTGGATAAAGGATTCCAGCCCAGAGTTTGTGTAATTAATTCTCCTCAAGTACTTAACCCAAGTTGCTAGTTATAAAAAAGTGCCTCTTTTTAAGTACAAAAGATTAAATTTTCGTGCCTAGCAATACGCAAAACTTGGCATTCCGTATCAAAATAATACTATTCAGCGGCACTAACTAGCAACTTGCGTTACTTATTTGATGGTAGAGCCACCTACATTATTATTAAATAATCCATTGAAAACGATGAAACCCTTGTTCCGTAAGGATTTAAAACTATCAAGCAACAAGCTTTTGGTATTAGGTTCCATAAAAGAGACCGTAGAACCAGTATGGTTCTATTGCTCCGGTTATCGTAGGACTAACTATCTCTAAATTTGCGTTAGGGAATATTAGGGCGATCGCACTCCCTATATTGGGTGTGCCATTCACCAAATTATCCGCGTCTACGAGGCTAGTTCCTAACCCCCGCAGAGTTTTGAAAAATGATTTTTTCATGGCTGCCATGCTATTACAGCTAAAAATTGTGCAGCAACTAAAATATCATATACTCAACACGGTCTTTTGGAAACTCCTCATACACACCATTGGCCCATCAACCTGTGGTTGATGTTGCTCAGGTGTGCTGCTTTGTCGTTGCCTGCTCCCTATCCCCACCCTCAGCGTAGCAGGGTGGGGACTTCCGCAAAACGTTAACACTCTTGCTTTCTGTACTGAATTTTGAGGATTAAAATTATACCAGCCAAAAGTAAGGTGACAACATTAGCAGCAATAATGGGAATATCTTGTACAGAAAAGCCATAAATCAGCCATAAAATAATGCCTATACACAGAACAATCAGCATACTCCAAGAGAGATCATTTGCTGATTTAGATTTCCAGGTTTTGAGCAGTTGGGGTAGATAGGCAATGGTAGTAAGTATACCTGCAATTATCCCTAAGGTAGTTGTGTAATCTATTTGCATTTTCCTCACTCAGCAACGTAGCTGAAAGCTAAATATTCATGTTTGTTGCAAGCTATCATATTATGGAGTTTTTGGGTGAATCTTTTGGAGGAAAATATTTGGATACAGGAGAGATAAATATGTTTTTAATTAGAGGTTTTGACTGTTTGGTAGAGATATCAGGCGAAAATTAAATGATTTTGGTAAGAGCGCGTGGTCAGTTAATTACCGATGTATTAGGAATATGTACTATTGACACTTACCCATCGTGATAGTGTAAAAAGATTTTATATTTTCATAATTTTTACCGAACCGTATTCGGGGTAGATACTACTATTGCTACCACCGACGTTAAAAATAAATCTTCGTTAAGATATAGTGATTTAGTACCGTTTGATTCAGGAAATAAACCCAATTCGAGAGAAAATGAGAGTGGTCGTTTTTTCGGTGGATATCATGAATCACTTTTTATCTAAGGTATTAACTCTAGTATTTTTTGCTATCTGTTCTGTAAGTCTGAGTTGCAGTCCTAGTTATGCTTTTAGACTGATGGATTTGAATCAAATTCGGTTAACGAAGTCCTGCTCGAATTGTGACCTCAGCGGCGCGAATCTCAGTGGTGCTAACCTCCAAGGTGCTAACCTCAGTGGTGCTAACCTCAGAGGTACTAACCTCCAAGGTGCTAAACTCAATAACTCTTTCCTCAGTGGTGCTGACCTCAGGGGTGCTAACCTCAGTGATGCTAACCTCAGTGATGCTAACCTCAGTGATGTTAACCTCAGTGATGCTAACCTCAGTGAGGCTAACCTCATGAATGCTAATCTTATAAATGGTATCCTCAGCAAGGCTATCCTCAATAAGGCTAACCTCAGCAAGGCTAACTTCAGCAATGCTCTCCTCAGTGGTGCTAACCTCGCCGATTCTAACCTCAGCGATGCTAACCTCATAAATGCTATTCTCATAGACGCGAATCTCAGTGGTGCTAACCTCAAAGGTATCAAATATCCGGACCTCGAAGGTGTACTGAAATAGCTTCGGCTATAAAGGGAGTTCAATGAAGAAGACTATTTAATTGCTCCCTACCTTACCAGTATGTAAATAGGCACAGGGGGTAGAGTTGAAGCTCCTGTCCTTGAATTCTTCATAGGGGTAGACATCAAAGAATAACTACTATTTAGTTTGACTTTGGGCTAATTCTGTTTTCTACCCCGGCGTTGCATATTTGCGGGATGAATTGACCGCTGGAACAATTGAGGTTTAGTTTCATACAGGGCAAAATCATCCTATGATTCAGCAACGCCTTCTACCCCTTATGTAGATGGATAAAGCCAATTATTTAGCAAAACCGATGGTCTAGCCGTTGGGCACGTAAGCAGGGACTGAAGTTTACTAAACCTTTAGCTTCCACCATCTCCAACACCGCATCTAATCTGCTTACTTCCTTTTCTCCATAGCCATCAACCAACAATCCTGATACTTCCCCTCATGTATTTGATAGGCAGGTAAAAGCTTTACCTTCACAAACCCACATTTTTCATAGCAGCGAATAGCACGAACATTCCGCACATCTGGGTCAATTACAATTTTAATTGCTGGCAGTTCCGCAAAAATATAATCTACAATGACTGAAAGTACTTTTGTCCCAATACCCCGATTCCAATAATTAGGTTCACCAATAAATAAGTCAATGCCATAAACATTTGCAGTTGCTTCTAAGCAATACATCTCTCTATCTAATTCCGTCAAGTCATTAAGAGCATAGTATTGTAAATAACCAATTGCTATATCTTGATAGGAAAATATGCAGGGATTGAGTAATTCCTCCCCCCAAATCCTAGGTTGATAGATTTCGATGATTCTTTCTAAAAAATAAGGATAATCTCGTCCACCATAGAACTTCAATACTTCCTCATTAGTACGCCATTTTTCCAGTAACTTATAATCATCCATCTTGTCTTTCATGGGACAGATAGTTATTTCGTCTTTGATAATCTGCATAAGTTTAAAGGTTCTTCCGGTAATTTTATGGTGGAGCCACTTAGCATTATTATCAAATAATGCATTGAAAACGATGAAACCCTGATTCCGTAAGGGTTTAAATCTATTAGGCAACAAGCCTTTGGTATTGGAGCCACAAGGATTACAGAGAATTTAGGTATACTGAGTTTTTTCAAAAATCAAATAGGATTCCTATAAAGCAAATCAGATGGACCTACCTCTTCAATAACTTCTGTCGCATCTTCACCACAAAACTATTCACCTCTCGTATTCTCATCCAGCTAGCAATAACGGCAAACACACTCAACCCCACGAAACCAGAGATCCCTAACTCCACCAACAAAATTATTAACCCAGATTTACCTAATACATACTGACAACCCACCAAAGTTCCATAGCTAACTACCCCAGCTACCACACTACCCCCAGCTAAACCTAAAATTGGTAAACTCCACTCCTGCCAAGGTAAGCCATGTAGTCGGCGGTGAAGTATAAATAATAGCATCAACATTGAGCAACTATTGACTCCTACCGTGGCTATGACCAACCCAGGGGCACCAAAGGGTTGGACAAAAAACCAATCTAATACCGCATTTAAAAAAATATTAATAATACTGATTCTAAAAGGTGTTTGCCCATCGCCTAGAGCATAAAATACTCTGACTAAAACATCGCGTCCTAAATAAGCAAACATCCCAATTCCATAGGCAACCAATAGCCCGGATACTAACTGGGTAGCATCTTGTTTAAATGCTCCCCGTTCATAAACTATCTGCACAATAGGCACAGATAAGGCCACCATTAGCGCTCCTAAAGGTAGCATAGTAACGGCAGTGAGAATTAGTCCTTGGCGAATCCGTAACTTTAAGTCTTGCCAATTCTCCGGTGCGGCTAGTTTGGCGAATATGGGTAGTAGGGGTAGTAATATAATGTTAGAAATAATTCCTAAGGGAGTCTGAACTAATAAAGTGGCATAGTTAAACCCAGCCGCAGCTCCTGCGATAGGACTGGCAAAATAAAGATCTGTGGCGACATTAATCGGCATCATGCCCGAGGAAATGGTCGCCGGAGTCATAACTTTAATTACTTCTTGAACACCAGGGGAGCGAAAATCAAACCTTAAGCGCAGACTACCTAATCCTAACCGCCACTGCACGACTAACTGGACCAACCACTGAAGAATCGCCCCAGCTAAGGTCCCCCAAGCTAAGACTAAGCCTCCAATATAAGCGTATTCTGGCTTGATGATTTCTTTTCCATGTTGTAAAGCCAAAATAGCAATACCTATAATTACGGTGATGCTGGATAATAAAGGACTTAGGGAGAGTAACCAATACTGATGGGCAGCATTGAGGGTACCAAAACCAATGCCAATCAACCCTGCAAATAAAGCCATAGGTGCCATGATGCGGATTTGTTGGACGGCTATTTGCTGAGTTGTTTCATCTAGACCATGTCCCACAATATCCAGTATCCAGTCGGCAAAGAAAATTTGTACCAATGTCACTACTAGCAATAACCCACCTACCAAGGTGGTGACAGTTTCCACCAAGGGTGCAGTTTCCTCTTGTTTGCGCTTAGATAAAACGCTGATGATGGCACTGTGTAATGGTCCATTGACACCACCAAGTAAAATTAACAAAAAACCAGGAATAATATAGGCATAACTATAAGCTGTAGCAGCAGCACCGACACCAAAAGCAGCAGCGATCGCTTGTTGCCTCACCAGTCCAAAGATTTTACTAATTAGTGTTGCTGCGGCAACAATCCCTGCAATACCAGCGAAAGAACGGGAAATTTTGTGGTCTTGTTTAGTCACGAATAATACCTGAAGACTCTTGCAGATAGCACATCTGTGAATATTAACCGGAAATCTTCGTCTGTGATCAGGTAACTTGGGAAAATTTGTTGGCTGGAATTACTGACTTACACTATAGCTGGTGTTGTTGGTAGGAGGTTTATATGATCTTAGGAGGCATTTCTTGCTGGAGGGGAAATCAAGACTTTATCTTTTGAATAGTAGAGCGTGAAGAAGGCAGGTATGCTGAAGGGTTGGCTCTTACAGTGTAGGCAACAGACCTACACTGATTGCAGGACACCAAATTAGAGATTTTGGGGTGGGGCCTCAACACTGACTCCAAAACCTCCACCAAAAGATAACGGGAAAAGTCAGCTTGAAGCGACTGGGGTGGAGTAACGTCAAGAACCAAGACCCGAACAATTTCTTCCCTCATAGTCCCACACAAGGAAATCTGCGGGGACAGTGTGGGAGAAATCCCAACCTTTGGCTGCTAAATTAAGGGGGTTAAATATTGACCCCGAGGAGTTATGAATTTAAATCTCTCCACCAAGCGGCTTTTATCGTACTTATTAATTCTCCCTAGCTTACTCATAGCACACACAGCATCGGCTCAAACTATTTCTCCCCAGCTACAAGTCGATCAACTACTCAGATTGATGCAACAAAGATTACTCATTGCCCATGAGGTAGCCCGCTGGAAATGGAATCAGCAACGGCCAATTGAGGATCAGCAGCGGGAACATGAGTTAATTATTCAGGTTCGACAGCAAGCCGAAAGATATGAGTTGCCACCTGATACAGTTGCAGCTTTCTTTCAAGGGCACAATACAAGCTGGAAAGCTAATCCAAACAGCGGATTTTCACCATTGGCAACATCTAGGTATTCAATTCTTTCCTAAGGTGTCTGACTTAAATCAGACACTACGACCATCGTTAGATAAATTAAACACAGAATTTTTAACTAATTTAGCACAACTAAATCCCATTCTCGGTTGTCCGAATATCCAGGAAATGATTAAGTCACGGTCTGAGGTGATTCTGTTAGGAGATGGGGTAAATAGAACAGTTCAAAATACAGCGATCGCACCACTGTTAGAGGTAAAGGGATGTGTTATGCCAAAGTCTTAGCTAAACTCCGACTTTTTCTAAAATCAACTTAGAACGTTTCACCTGATCAGGAATCGCCACAGGGTAATCGCCAGTGAAGCAAGCGGAGCAGAAACTATTAGTATCTTCTCTGGTAGCTTCTAGCATTCCTTCCCAACTTAAATAAGCCAGACTATCCACCTCTAGCTGCTGGGAAATTTCGGCAACGGATTTAGTTGCGGCAATTAGCTGATCTTGAGTATCGGTATCAATGCCATAGAAGCAAGGGTGGGTGACAGGTGGGGAGGAAATTCGCATATGTACTTCTGCTGCCCCAGCATCACGCAAGGCTTTAACTAGTTTGCGGCTGGTGGTGCCCCGCACAATAGAGTCATCTACAATGATCACTCGCTTACCTGACAGCACATCTTTGAGGGGGTTGAGTTTGACGCGGATACCTAATTCCCGCATAGCTTGGGTTGGTTGAATAAAGGTTCGCCCAACGTAGCGATTTTTAATCAGTCCTTCAGCGTAGCGAATACCAGTAGCTTCGGAAAATCCGATGGCAGCAGGTATGCCAGAATCAGGAACGCCAAGAACCATATCCGCAGCAACAGGGGATTCTGCAGCTAGTTGCCGTCCTAAGCGGAGACGATAACTGTATAAACTCTCGTTGTGCATCACGCTATCGGGACGAGCAAAGTAAATCATCTCAAATATGCACAGTTTCCTTTGGTGTTGTGGACTCCAGTGGTAGGATGCTAAACCTGCTTCTGTAATCCAGACTAATTCACCTGGTTCTACATCCCGCAGATATTCGGCACCAATGATATCTAGACCACAAGTTTCTGATGCCAGAACGTAGCGCCCTGGATTTCCGGGGAGGATGCCAATCACTAAGGGACGAATTCCATGGGGGTCACGGACACCCATCAGTCCATTGGATGTGCCAATAACTAAACTAAAGGCTCCCTGGCAGCGGTGAAATGCCTGAACACAACCGTCTAACCAATCTAAACCAGCATTGATTTCTTGAGCAATTGCTAGGGCAATCATTTCTGAGTCTGTGGTTGTCACTAAGTTGCAGTTGTTGTGGAGTAGTTCTTGACGCAACTGCCAGGTGTTGACTAAGTTCCCATTATGTGAAACTGCTACTAAACCTAAGCGGCTTTCCACTACGGCGGGTTGGGCATTTACTTTGCGGCTAGAGCCAGTTGTGGAGTAACGGGTGTGACCAATTGCGATCCCACCTAGTAGCTCCTCTAGGATGGATTCATTGAAGACTTGAGATACCAAACCCATATCTTTGTGCAGGTGGAGTTGGGTACCTGCGAAGGTGGCAATCCCAGCAGATTCTTGACCCCGATGCTGGAGGGCATACAAGCCAAAGTAGGCTAATTTAGCTACATCTTCTCCCGGTGCGTAGATGCCAAAAACACCGCAAGCTTCCTCTGGTTTATCCAGAGAATTTTCATAACTGGGGATAGGGGGGATGGGAATCATGGTAGTTTCTGCTCCTGATGGGGGGGGTGTCAAGTCACTGGAATGTGCTGGATGGGTGATGATAATTCTTAATTATTTGTTAACCATCCATTAAAACAGTATCCTAATTCGGCTCAATGAAACTAATGATCTTGAGTGCTTTGGATAGCTAAACGCCTGGCGATCGCCTCCAAATAGCGATCGTTCATCTCTTCGATACTAACCTTAATTAAGGTTTGGTTATCGGCAGCTAAGATACCCATACCCACGTGAAAATTACTGACTATGCCCAGCTTTTGCCAGTTTTGACCTAGATGTTCCTGTAAATATGACTCCCAAATTTCTTGTTGTTCTGAGGCTACAGAAACTAAAATTCGTCCACCACCTTCGCCAAATAACACTTCATCAAGTCTTTGCAAATGGTTCACTGATACTTCTAAATTAATTACTGCCCCCAGGTTGCCAGCAATACAACATTCTGCTGCTGCTACAGCTAACCCCCCTTCGGCACAGTCGTGGGCTGAATGCACCCAACCCGCACGAATACCCTCACGGCAAACCTTCTGGGCTTGGAGTTCCCAGGCAAAATCTACCTGTGGGGGTTTACCAGCAACAATGCCGTGAATAGTAGCTAAATACTCAGATGCTCCTAGTTGAACTTGATATCCCAACAGATAGATGATGTCCCCTGGTGCTCGCCAACCCTGACCGCAAATTTTGCTCAAATCGGGAATCAACCCCACCATCCCGACAACTGGGGTAGGGTAGATGGGTTGAGGTTGGCCTTGGGAATCAAGGGTTTCGTTATACAGAGAAACGTTACCTCCAGTTACAGGTGTGCCCATTTCCCGACAAGCTTCACCCAGACCCCGACAAGCTTCTGCCAACTGCCAGTAACCAATGGGTTTTTCTGGAGAGCCAAAATTCAGGTTATCTGTCACAGCTACAGGTTCAGCCCCCACACAGCTAAGATTGCGAGCTGCTTCTGCTACCACTGCCTTAGCCCCCTCATAGGGATCAAGGTATACATAGCGTGGGTTGCAATCTACTGTTGCTGCCACACCCTTGTGTCTATTCCCCCCTACCTCTTCCTGGGGACGTAACCGCACCACTGCTGCATCTGCTCCTCCGGGAAAGATGACAGTGTTATTCTGTACTTGATGGTCATACTGGCGATAAACCCAGTTTTTAGAAGCAATGGTAGGGGTGTCGAGTAAAGTTAACAGAATCTGCTGCCAACTGTATAAATGTCCTTGAATTTCGATCCCGGCACCAGTACAGGGAGGCAAGGAATCAGCTGACCATGCCCAAGCTTTCTTTGCATATTCGGGTGGTTCGGTCAATACTTGGCGGTGATATAGGGGAGTATTTTCCACCAGGGCTGCGGTGGGAATCTCAGCAGCAACCTCACCCTGAAATAGAATCCGCACAATGGGTTCAGCAATGACCCTGCCGGCAATCACAGCTTGCAGTCCCCAACGATGGAAGATGGTAATTAATTCCTGCTCTCGTCCCCGGTGGGCAACAAACAGCATCCTTTCTTGGGATTCGGAGAGTAAGTATTCGTAGGGTATCATCCCCGTTTCCCGCACCGGGATTTTATCTAAATCTAGTTCAATCCCGACACCACCCTTAGCTGCCATTTCGGAGGTAGAACAGGTAATGCCAGCAGCCCCCATATCTTGAGCAGCAATAACTGCCCCAGTTTTAAAGGCTTCTAGACAGGCTTCAATTAACGACTTTTCCAAAAAAGGATCGCCCACTTGCACTGCCGGACGGTCATCTATGGATTTCTCGCTCAATTCTGCACTGGCAAAACTTGCCCCCCCCATACCATCGCGTCCGGTGGTGGAACCAACATAAATGACAGGGTTGCCTAGACCTGAAGCCCCAGATTTGACGATTTCTGGTGTCTCCATCAACCCCAAAGCCATGACATTAACTAAGGGGTTATCGGAGTAGGCAGGATCGAAGTAAACTTCTCCCCCCACTGTGGGCACACCTACGCAATTGCCATAATGACTAATACCTGCTACCACCCCACAAAACAACCGTCGAGTTTTAGCATCTTCCAGAGAACCAAACCGCAAAGAATTTAAAAGCGCGATAGGCCGGGCACCCATTGTAAAGATATCGCGGAGAATACCTCCTACCCCAGTGGCAGCTCCTTGGAAAGGTTCCACGGCCGAGGGGTGATTATGGGATTCAATCTTAAATGCCAGTTGTAGTCCCTCACCCAAGTCTACAACCCCAGCGTTTTCACCTGGGCCCACAAGAATACGGGGACCAGTTGTCGGAAACTGTTTGAGTAAAGGACGGGAATTCTTATAGCAGCAATGTTCTGACCACATCACCCCAAACATACCAAGTTCAGCTTTGTTGGGGTGACGCCCTAACCGACGCACAATTTCTATATATTCTTCTGGTTTTAGACCGACGGCAGCAATTTCTTCGGGGGAGAACGGACCTCTTGAGGTGACAGCCATGAAAATAATGCACCAACTGGACAAGTCATTATTTTAGCGAGTTACCTGTCCTGTAGGTGCAGTTATTTGGGGAAACGGAAGAATTTTAGATTAGGGGACAAAAGAGACAAAACGATTAATCTCACTGACTGATTTAACTTTCATCTCGGTCGTGAACTTGATTTGGTGGGCTAGTAGCTTCAACAGCAGTGAACGGCTCGATAATTTTGTACCTATGCTCTGCACCCTTTGGTACTACCCATGAACTGCCCGGTTCAAGTAGGATTTTTTGCCCATCAAGATGTAACTCGGCCCGTCCAATAATTACGTAACCCACCGTTTCATAGTCGCGCCGAGTTGATTTTTTATCTTCTGGCTGTTCATTTTCCCAAAGCCGCATAGAAACTGTTTTACCTGATGCTAGATACTTTTGACCAAGTCTACCCTTAGGAGAGTGGCTGGAGTCTACTTTTTTCACACTGGTGTCACGCATATTTTTATCTTTCTAGGAGATTTTCTTGTTGTCTTTCTGGAAGATTTTCTTTTTGATAGTATCCATCTTTAGCACCAGTGATTGGTTCAACCCTTTTTTGGACTGAGTCCAAAAACTCTTTTGTTGCTTCAGGAGGTTGTTCATCTAAATTCAGTTTTTCTCGGACTATTTCAGCGGCTTTATCTAGCTTATTCTTGGCTTTCTCTATCTGATTATCGGGAGTTCCTTTATAATAAATACCTTCGGAGGTAGTTACAGTTTCTGCTAGGAGTATTGCATTGCTGTGGTTAAAGGACTGATTGGTGAAAAAAACCAACACTACCAGACAAAGGAGGACAATCTGGCGGAGAATTACATTTTGTAGCCAGGAAAAAATGCGGTTCATAAATATCTCCATGAGAACTAGTGTGTTAATTGTGTGGGTAGGAGGTAGAGGGATTTATCTATTGTGCTAAATCCCCGAACCTGCTCCCCCTTTATGTGCAGGGGTTTTCCGACTTAACGGGAAAAGTCTGAATTATGAATCCATTGGACTAGATTGCCACAGATGTTCCTGATGTCGGTTTAGGAGGCTTAATCCCAGCAACTATTCGCAGCCGATATAACTCCGTCAGTCGCTGTTCGTATTGGTACAAATCGTGATAAATATCTTTGAAAATTGCCGTGGCTATGGGGTCGGTGTACATTACAGACAAGCTCCTAACATCGCTTATTCCCGTTTGAATATCCCCTAAGGCACAACGTAATTGATAGATATCATCACTACCTGTTAGAGCGGCTTTCACCTTGGCATATTGACTGGCAATATTCGCAGATAAGGAGGGCTTTTCACCCAGTTTGTGCAGATAAGCCTCTAGTTTAACAATGTGGTCATGTTTATTATTAATCATCTCTTGAAAGAAAGATTTTATTTGGGGTTCTGATTCCTTTTCTAGGTATTTTTCTAAGGCTTCTGAGGAATAACGTTCACCAGCTAAAGCAGTATTTAGACCTTTGACAATATCACTCTTAGTTGAACCAGCCCAAGCATCGGCTAATTTCCACCATTCAGCACTTGTGTCTCTTTCGTCTGGCAGTCCAGCTTCTTTACCTCCATAACCTAAACGATTTAAGATCGCTGTGGTGAAAATTGCCAGGTCCCCAGGTTCACGGGATGTAATTAAATTAGCGTCAACGACTAGGCAATCATCGATGTAATTAGCACCTGAATTAATTATGTCTTTGCGAATAGCTCTGAAGCCTGTGGCTTCGGTATTTTTGAGCAAGTCACCTTCAATTAAAACCTGTGGTCCATGACAAATAGCCGCTACCCATTTTCCTTGTTCTCTCATCTCTTTGACAAAGCGGACGGTGTTAGGATTCTGACGCATTTTGTCGGGAGCCATGCCACCAGGGATTACTACTGCATCAAATTCAGCAGCTATGGCTTCTGTTGTTGTACCATCAGCTTGTACGGTAAGTTTCCCGCGTTTGCCCTTATATTTTTCATTCATGCGGGAACCTAAGACTACAACTTCCATTCCTGCTTGTTTTAGACCATTGTAAGGAACTGTATATTCTACATCTTCAACGTCCTGTTCAATTAGCATGGCAACCTTTTTCTTCCCAGCAGAATTGTCTTGATACATCATATATTTTTCCTCCGCCTAAATGTATTAATTTTTACTTAATGTGGCAAATAATTCGTCGTAATCCTATAAGAATTGAGCGTGAAATTTAGCAAATATATCTCGGTAGCTAGTTCTGCTTCCTTGCGAGAATTAGATTGAGCAGGACTTTGGATGTATGTGATGAATTGGCTATATTCTACTTTCTACCTCCGCTGCTCAAATTTTTGATTCTAGGTGGACAAAAAAATAGTTATGAGTTGGAAGTAAATAATGATAGTTTTAATGACTTCTAACTCATAACTTATATTTGAAACTACAAGTTACTTGACCATGAATGGATTGATATTTACCAGAGTAGGTTTGAATAACTAGCTTAACTTCGTTCTCAAGGGATATATTTTTCCCGTCGAAAGTTATACATCTGTCGGTCTATGAGCTTGGAGAAGGGAAGCTTTATGTGAGGATAAAAAGAATCAATTACCATAGAAATTGACTGAATATTCAGTTAAGAATATAGCAGGATATAATATTTGATGACATACAGATTGTGCTAAAAATTGAAGGGTAATAAGATTCTTCACATCTCTTTTCCTCAACAGATAAACACAGGGTAAAATCTATGCTTTGACCCTGTGTTATTAGGTGTTATCTTTTGGGTAGTCGCAACCCTAATTTATCACGCCCTTTGCTGACTAATTAACCAATTTAATTTGATTTACATTTAATTCCATCTGTCTTTTGAATGGTTTTAATATCTCAAAGGGTTTGGATCTTCTCCTGTTAGCATCTCTCCATAATTAGCACATACCTAGGGACGGTGATTTTCTACATCATCATAATCTTCTGTTGGGTATAATTCTCGGCTGTTTCCTTTGTGTCCTAGAGCGCCGGTCAATTTTAGATTTTGGATGGGTGCGGATCTTTCTACCAACCATTGGGGACTTTTCCTCTTTCGGCTTAGGCATTTGAGGATTTTGTAGACTTTGTTAGGAAGAGATTGGTATAACTCGATTTAAAATATGGGCACCGAGAGTTATTCGGTGGACAGTGGCCCCTATATGCTCCCTGGTGGAGTGATGTGCCAGATGGGTCAGGCATAATTCGCAGTCGGACCTTTCCAGGACTGTAACAAGCTGTCAGAAACCCCACGGATGAATCCGGGGGCTTGAAAAAGCCCTAATCTGACCAGACTAAGTACTTCGCGTACTACGTTATGGGCAAGAGTTAAAGACCTACCAGGGGATGCGTAGCTAGTC
>Ga0116227_10012827_pt1 | contig 13470 bp, 5 predicted proteins | sample S1TSphgellanicum_FD_89693 | JGI IMG/M metagenome (GOLD analysis project Ga0116227, IMG submission 89693) | Host-associated microbial communities from peat moss isolated from Minnesota, USA - S1T2_Fb - Sphagnum magellanicum MG | ecosystem: Host-associated > Plants > Peat moss > Unclassified...
AGTGTGAACCCATTACAAAATAGGGAAACTCAACATGTGAACATTGTTTTGCAATGTTTGTATCAATTTTTTGAACAGCCAAATATGAAAGGAAATCATGCTTGATTGAATGGTAAGCCTTCAAGTGTTACCACAATCTCAACTGATTTTTCCATCCAAAACCTGGTTTTTTGGGAATTTATTTGAATTTTCAGCAGCAGAAATTGTTTAAAAATCAATATCTCCCACATTCTGAATCCAAATCTTACCAAATAAATTTCATTAAATCTTGCTCATCAAGATCTTTCCAACAACATCATCAAAGGCACATTCCAATTCCTTCGAAATTTTCAGCTAGGATTTAATTTAATTTAATTTTCAGTGAAGAAATCATTGAATATTCAAGAACTTCGACACCACAAGTCCAAACACCATGAAAGCAAGCCAATGCACCCTCCTCCTCCCCCTCCTCCTTGAGAGCTTTCGAAAGAGAACAAGAACATGATCTGAAGGTTCGATGGATCTCATAAGGACAAACAAACAAACAAACTACCTTCCTTCATAGTTGGATGTGATAAAGTTCCACACAGTGACTAGTATAATGTCAAATGTCATTGAAAGAGTACCTCCAATAAATACATCATGCTAATTGGTTTCATCACTTTGAAGGTGGCCTTTTTAACATGTCATAAAGATATTTTGATATGCAATTGGCATTTCTTTGTTCTCCTTTATTTCAACTAGGACTCAACACCAAGATCAATAATATATTGCTTGGGCAGCTTCCAAATAACTAATGAATTTTTTTAATATATTTTGGGATATGAATTTTCAATTTTAAAATTTTTGGCAAGTAAGGAGTATCAGTATCAAAATGATAAATCCTTTGAAAAGGTTGACGTTATTGACTGCTGTGATTGGATGGTTTTTGGCTAGTCCATTTGAGTAGCATGACTAGGGTTCAAATTTGGTTACCTTCAAATGTGGTTTTTACAATTCTGAAAATATATATGTCATTTTTGACATAAATAGTCCATAATTTTTCAAAAAAAATAGAAATAAAAAATATTTTAATTTCTGTTCAAGTATAATTCAAAAAAATTTAAATGACGGAATATTTAGGACCAAGCAATATGAAAATAATAAAAATATCAAATACTTGCTATATTAGTACCCAAAATTTAGTATAATAGCAACATTGGTGCAAACTTGATTATTGACACTACATGCTAAAGTCTAAAATTGACAAATCAGCCCATAATGGACATGTGTTCAATATTGTATGATAATTTAATTTGTGAAATAGCCACTATGCATAACTTCATATGTAACGAAAACATATAAAGAAATAGAATAAAATAAAATTCATATGTGAAGAAATAAATTGTTTGTTATCATATGAATTGTCATGACTATATATATATGTATATGTAGGAATATTAAACTATTGGAGTGATACCATTGTAAGTTGTAATAACTTGCTTGGTTCACCTCTAAGTTCCTTAAAAGCCCATTATTTTCAATGGTGGATTTTCTTCAACTCCCCCATACAATACGCCTCACAAGTGAATATATAATTTTATATATATTTCTACAACTAAAATGATTTGAGTATATAATATGTGATATAATCTTGTGCCATGAAATATGATCTTGAACATATAATACACTACAAGAAAATGCAATTTTTTTCACACAAAACACCACAACTCAAAACACATGCATGAGGTATCCCTTTTTTATTTCATCCATTACAATGCACACTTTGTGATGTTTATAGTGGCAAATGTTACATTGGAATAGTCATTTGACATTGAGTTGTTGCACATAAGTATTGCACTTGCTTGTGCATTGCATATCTGTTTGAATATTTAATTTTAATTGTAGTTGCTAAATATTTAGATAATGATCATTGCAACGATAAAATGTTTAGAAACAACATTTTGTAATATATCTATTCCAACACAATTTTAAATGTGTTCCATATGACTATAACAAGTTTTCAATACATTCCCACCAAGTTCTCAACATGTTTCTAATGTTCTTTTTAAATAAATTCCCAAGAGCTGTGCAAGATGTTCCACATAGCGTCACATTTTATCTCATATTCTTTGCCCAAAGTTGTAGTCATGTAATTGATGAATGAGCCAAAGGAAAAAACTTTTACAATTCTATCTTCAGAGCACAAACTTCAAACTTCTAAAATTTGAAGACATTTTTTATGAAGGGGCAATTAAAAAGGCTCATTGGGAAAGAAAAAAAAAATCATTAATAAATAACTAAATAACTTTAAATCCCCACAACTAATCTATACCACACTATGTCCATTATTTAGTGTAGGGGACATTTTGGTAAACATTTATGCAATTGGGATGAGTACAACCACAACAAGCTTGTGTAACTTGAGCTATTTCACCAATGTATATAGTTATGTTGTAACTAGAATTTAATCAATTATAGGCATCATATTGTGTTTTTTCGCATTTTTTTCACAAGTACATTTTTCTATATCTTCAAATTTTAACCTTCACCAGATATGTTACCATGTTAGTTGAAAAGTAACCATGTGAAATCCCAACCTTTTTCTGGGGGGCAAATTTTCACATCTTAGCCACACAAAAAGACTCAACGCTACTCATACAAAGGTTTTTGGGGGGTTTGGGGTGGGGGAGGACTAAAAGTCCTCCCATTATGAGGAAAGTTTGTTGGAATCATCATATTGAGATAATAGCTAGGTTTCTAGCATGTTCCAAAGTATAGCAGAATTCTTAAACTTTTTCCATTTTCCAATATAACCTGTAGCCAAATTGGCTAAAATCCTCTGTGGAAGATTGCCATACCACCTATCTCACAATTTTTTTGAAAACAAAACACTGAAATAAACTAAACAAGCAAAAGCTTTAAAGAGAATTCTGACTCTACACTCATGTACAAGAAAAAAGGCAGATCAAAATTGAGGTCCAGAAATTAGGGTGTGTCAATCATGGTAAGTAACCTAAGACAACACTTAGGCTTTACTACTGCAGTTCAGAAGTGTACTATGGGTCACCTTAACTTCATTTTCTCATATTAGTGAAGTTACATGTTTCACTATGAAAAGGAAACAAAATAGAACACTAGTCTTCAAACCTTGGATGTCAATTGGGTTCAAACTTCAAACCATTGTTGGGCAATTATTTTTTTCTTTTTCATGATTGGTTGGAAATCAATATTTTTAAAATTATACCCATCAGTTATCAATCTATTGTTAAAGTAATACCTCAATTATCATTTTTTTCAATTTTGTTTAGTAATAACCACCAGTTATGTATAAGAGTCAGTTTTCAAATACCCACCTTGAGAATCATCCATTATATTGCAAGGTAAGGTAGGTAATAGGGTTTGTTGTTTATTTATTTTTTCTATTTTTTCTTTTTTCATAAATATTTTTAGGGTTTAAGGATTGATTACCTACCTAGATGGAATTCCAAAAATGTAAGTAGGTTATTCAAAATTGAAATTCAATGCCAATTGATAGGTTATCTATCTATTTTCAATAAATAAATAATCAATCAACCGATTATCAATAATTGGGTTTAAAATTCATGAAAGAATTCACCACTTTCATGAAATTAAAAAAATTGAATTTTTTTTTCTGGTCACATTTAAAGTGCCTTTAAAAATGATACAAATCAAAATTTCCTTGTTCCAATTGAACATGATTTGAAAGAAATAATCTTAAGTTTAATTTGTGATCCATAATTGAATTTCAAAAAAAATCTTCATGAATGATTTGTAACTTATGTATAAGACAATCCATATAGATCTTTGAAAGTTCTTACAAAAGAAGAGTGGTTGAATTTATTCCCTTGATATACACACCCTACTTGGTCAACAATATATCATACTTACCATTTTAATTATCTTATTTTCTTATTAAATATTTCAAAATTACCTTTTTAAACTTTATCTGGTTTGTATATAGGTGAGGTTTACATACACCTAAGGGAAATAATTGTGTTGAAGAAAGTAAAAATTGGGTATATGCAAAAAAAATTATATAACATTATATATGCATTTTCATATTTTGCAATGCATGTAATTAAGATGAATCTATTTGAATTACCTAAATAGGTAAGTAAGCAAGGTTTGTGAGTAGGTACTTAATATTATATACTTACCTATGTACTTACCTAGGTACTTAGGTACCTACCAAATTACCAACCTATTAACCTACCTAAACATTAGTTTAAATTCATTTTGACAAAAATTCAAATTAGTTTGCCACATGGTAGATCTATATTGTGCAATGTGTCACAATCTAAAACTATCCAAACATCTAAATTGGACATCTTAAAATAATTTGAAATTATAATAATTTTTTTATATTAGATAATTAAAAATTGGAACATGCGACAATACATCATTTGTTTTCATTGATGACCAAAATAGTTGCATTAGTTGCATTCAATAATATGTATAAAATGGAATCAAAGGATGAACTTGTATATTGTTGATTTTTTTCATCCAATGTTTCTTCTATTTGTGATTAATGTTGGATGCATTTGTGTGTTGGGATGCATCACGATTAATTAAATTAATTAATGTGAATCACAATAGATACATGAGCTCTTATAAAGCTTAAGGCAAAAATGGTGATGAACAAAGTTAGAAATAAAAGTTTTACTTAAGCAATGAGGTGGGGCATAATGCATATTCAAGATATTCCTTGGAATATCACCACCATAATCCTCTATTGGTAGAAAATGTTAATGTCTGGGGAGTATCAAAATATCATGATTTTTTTGTGAAGGGCCAATCACAGTGGCCCATTGCAAAAATCAAATAAAAATCAGTTTTGAAGCACACCCACAACTAATTATTATGGATTTGCAAAAAGGTATGGTCATTAAGGGCATATAATATATGTAGTTACATGCCCCAAAACATTTACATGAGGTCATGTAAATGTAAAAAAAACATGATAAATGACAACACTATAAGTGTAAGCATTAAAAGTGTGGATGTGTAATTGTAAATGATTTACATTTAGACAAGACTCACACACTATATTTACAACTATTGACACTTACACACACGACACTAGTTGTTACCTATCTCTTTTGCTATTGTATGAAGTTGATAAGAACAATTAAACTATGAGTTGTAGTTGGCTTGCTTGGAGCCATTAAAAGAATGACATGTCAACAATCCCTATGAAAACTTCAACTCTGAACAATTTTTTTTTTATATCCATCTTATGTGGAATAAAAGGCCAATAATTTTCTTTTTGGTTGAATATTTTGGAACTCAAGCATTAAAAAATCTTATATTCCTTTCGAGAAGTCAAAGCCCATCAATTGTTTTAAATGAAAGAAAGTTGAATTTTAAAATGATGAAATCTTGCCAAGCTTCATTAAAAGAACAAACACCAATCTAAAAAGGAAAATGGAGGGAAAAAAGAAAGGACCAACATCCAATCAAGAGACAACATTCTAAATCGCAAATGCACGAACTGAAACTTTAAAATTGTAGAAAATATTTACACATAATATCATGTCGTTTCCAACACATAATATAATTATCAAATACCTTTTGCACACTCTAATGAGATGAGAATGTAGTACACTCACCCAAATTGGCCACCTAAAAAATATACACAAACTTTTTGTCAGCATGTCAATTTTTTCTCATGGGCAAAAAAAACTTTTTTATTTGATTTTAAATGCCACTTTTATTTTGACAAACATGTAAATATTCTTTCCTGCCAAATACATATAATGTATTTACTACTAATTAATAATAATTTTTGTATAGCATAAAGTCCACGGCTACAAAACTTTACTGAAATAAGGGCCTGATTTTGTTAAACTTATAGTTGAAAGATCTACTAAGTAGTAAAGAACTGCATCAAGTTTTGCTGTGTTTTTTTCTTATGATATTCGTTGAGTATCATGGGAAATATGGTACAAAAAGGGATGTTTTTAAAAATGGAAAGCCTGCTTGAAATGCCTTGCAAACAATGGAGGAAAAATTACCTTTTATAAAAGTGTGCTTCAATTACATTGAAAAAAAATTTTAAATGATAATTCCTCCCATGGGTGATGGTTCACTAGTGTAATCCATTTTGGGACCTTCACCTCAAAAAAGGTCTTGGGTTTCAAACCTAGTGGAGTGGAAATGAAACTTCTGCCAACTGCTTATGAATGAACTTAACTAAGGGGTGCAAATGGCTTTTCAAGTCAAGTCTATTGTTCGATTTCAAAAAATTAATCATCATATAAAATTAAATTGTTTTGGGTTCTTATGCCAAAGTGATTATTGTATGGAAAGAAATGGGATCCAATAGTCCTATTCAAATTTTGACAGTTTGAAATTAGAGTTAGAAAGACATTTCAAAATGTGTATGCACATATCTATGTTGGTAGTACAAAAGGAAGTTGAATTATTCTTGTATTCTTGTACATCTTAAGTTTTTGACTTGGTTAAAGTGAATTTTTTAATTTTATCAAGTTATGAAGGCAACATTTACACAAGCTCAACTCTCTTGAATCGGCTTCCCATCTACCAGATTCCCTTGACCAACTTGTTAGTCAATCTATGACTTTTGTTGTTAGAGTATTCATAGACAACACCACAAAGAACAAAAACATGTAAAAAACATGTCTAAAATTTGTTAATTATAAAGAATAACACCTTACATGATGGAATATAGTTGGTGTTTTGAAGATGGCAAATGCATAAGTATTAGGTACCTTTAAAACAAAACCTTATAGTTTGTATGTAAGGTATCTCCTTGCCCAAATGTGGACCCTGTGGAAGTCCCTTTCTAAAGGCGGAGGTCCCTAAATTTTAGGCTCAGCTAAAAACTTGTGCTCATACCTCTTATAATGTTTTATGATCTGACAGGAAGTGAATTGGATAATATTCTCGTGTGAACATAGCAAGTTTTTAAGGTTTTAATTTTGTTTTTAGTGGCCATCAACTTTCTATATGTTAATGGTGAAAATTATTTCGTCATTGTTTATTTCTTTAAGATAGCTGCAACAATAATTGCTTCAAGAAAGCTTGTGAAGATGGGTAGGAAGTTTTGTTTGTTAGTGTATTATGTAGAGCTGATCGGCACTAAGCTATGGATGGTTAAAGAAAGTGTGGCATGGAATGGAGGCTTGGAGATTTGGACGGTGCAAGGCAAGGATAAGAAGGGGAATTTAGAAGCAATGCAAGTAAGTTTTTATTCTTTCATGATCAATTTCAAAAGATGGTAGATTTTACTTGTCATGATTGGTAATTATTGTATTTGATTTCCGCTGCGCCAGTAATTACACTATGGCAAGCAATGTATTCTTGGTAGGAATGGTTTCTATAAGGGGTTGGTGTTGAGGATTAATGACAAAAAGGGAGGAAGTCCGAACTATAAAAAAAAAGGCATGTAAAGGATCAATATGCATTTGAATTAGGTACTATAAATATTTGTTGAGTTAATCTTTAATCCATGTTATAAGTCAAGTATTTGAGTGAACACTAAAAGCCCCAGTTGGGGTGTCCTTGGGTTGTGCAGAATGAAAGAAATGAGAACAAAAATGGGAAATTAATAGAGACATATTTGTAGTCCAAATCTGCACAAATTTTTTTTGCCTTTCTTCAATGGTTTTAAGTCAACCTAGTATATGTCACTAATACTTGGGTTCAGACATTGAGTTCATGAGTATTTGATATTAGGGTTTTTCAGATATGAAATACAATGTTTATTTGTATTGTTACATTTATTGGAAATGGGTTGGTAACTCACATGGACTGACCAAACACTAAAGGTTCTAACCTCAAGCTATATTTCAGTAGATTTTAGACTTTTGAATGTATGGTTTTGTACATGGTCCAAATTGTTTGCTGCCATTATGACAAGTTAGGGAACAATCACCATGTGTGTACCAGTTGGCAATTGACACATAGAGCATTGAATTTTGTTCCAACAATTCTGTAGCACCAATGGAATTTTTACAACATTGGGTTTATAGTCTCGATGATGTAATTTCTTGGAATTAATCCACCCAACATTGGATGTTAATTGGTTTCAAACTTCAAACCAATGTCTTCTTATATTCTTTGTCAAACTTGTTCTATTTTGCATTTGTTAAGACACTTGCATCATTTCACCCTTTCTTACACTTATATGGTACATAGAAGGAGTGGGTGTTAAAATAGATCTTGCTTCAATGCTGCCCTAAACCCTAAATCTTAAACCTTTTTGTTATGATAGTTATGTGTGTCTTTCTTAGAACTTTTCCCTCGCCCATCCCACACACACCAACCTTTAGTAGGTCAACTAAATATGGAATGAACAAAGTGCAACAAACAATTCACCTATCATAAGGAAGTTAAGTTCTTAAAATACTATGATTATTTCTTAAAAGAAAGTTCATTTTTTTTCTCAATTGGAGTTTAATTAACAATTCATGCCCTTGCCATTAAACTAGGCCAAAAAAGTGATGAAGGAGAAAACCATGTATATATATAAATAAAGATAGAAATCCATCCACCAAAAGTACAAGGAATGTTGCAACAAATGTAAACACATGAAAGGAAAATGAAAACCATCAAAACAACAATAAAAAAGTGGAAGACATAATGTTAAAAAGTCATCTTTTGTCGCAAATCAACTAGTGGTGGAGGTGTAATAGTTGGTATGTGTGGAAGAGATAAAGAATTATGGTTAAGCATGGTAGCCCGCTAAAGAATTTTGATGGCTCACACACATTGTAGGGCTATTAACACTCATTGTTTATAATGAAATATAAGCATTGAAGGTACTAAGGAGGTCTGTTGATGACGAGTTACACAAGCATGTACATAAAAAGTTAGAAAAGAATCAAAATGAAGATGGAAACAATTGTAAATCTTTATAGCAAGGGGAATGAAATCACCTCCCAGTGCTTGTTCTGTGTAGGATTATGTCTGGTCTTGAGCGACAATTGTTGTTGCATGCGTTGTCATTGTCAAAACATGTTGCAATAATTTGGACCAATTAGATTAGCAATGACAACGTCTGCCAAATTTCGAAAACTATCTTTGGTGATGACAATATCCATTTGTCTTTGTGTGTGGTAAAGGAAAAGGTGAAAAACTTGTATCTATATGTGAGCCCCACTTTTCGATGCGATAGCTACAAGAATATCTTGAAATGTATCATGGGCTACAATGCACTCATTTCCACACAAGCAACGTAACAAATGGATATTCAAATCATCAATGGTATCATCACACTGACATTGTGAAAAATATAAAAATATAGGATGTGGTATACCGAAACAAATATGAAATGCTTTGAGAAAATTGGCGAAGGATAAACAGAATGAAGGAGTGTTAGGACAAGTTGATAACCAAGCCCTTGCTATTAGACATGCACAAGAGTGAAAACATGCTCATACAACATTCGAAAAAACATCTATTAAAAGCCAAATAAATTCTTGCTCGTGTAATTGGTCCATCAAAGAAGATTGTATTTAGAAATAGGATTACATTACTAGACTTTCGAAAGGCAAGACATGTGATCAGATGACAAAATTGTCTCTAATGATGACACAATTGAAAATAGAAATTATGTTAAACCAACGAGGAATTGTATCGTGCACCTAATACAACTTGTGTTTCTTCTTTTAAGGAGGCTTTTTGGTATGGAGGGGGCAAGGGAGGCGAGTTGTTGAATTTTTTGTGTTCCCAATGTGTTCTCAACAAGTTTTTGTTGTGTTTCCAACATGTCCCAATAGCACCTCACTTTGTCCAAAGAGACGGTTTTTCCAAATCTCATTACAAACAAAAGCCCTTCAACTACTAAAGTGGGCTAGAATTGTTTCTCTTGGGAGGTGGATGCTAGAATCCACCACTATGGTCTACCCTTATAGTAATAAAGAAACAAAGGAACAAACCAAATTCCGACCAAATTAATTCAACCAAATGACTTTCCACACATAATTGTTGTTGAAAAGAAAATAGAAGAATTTGGCAATATACATAGGTATTATTCAGGCTAGAAGGTCATTTGTGCAGCCTCCATGGCCCCAGGCTTGTGTAGCCTCATAGAGTATTGTATTTGTCTTTGGGACATATTGGGAATTATCATTTGAAATCATGATGATCATAATGTCCTCCCTTGGGAATTTGTAAATTTGTGATACAACCATCATCCAAAATCTTACTCAATAATGTTGAACATATCTAAGTGAGGTTTTTCTATCTCATCAATAAGGACTGAATATGGAAGCTGGCAAAGCAGTTGGTGTCAATTGTCCACCTTCCTCATACCCAACATACTCTTGGAGGAGCCATTTGGAGATTTCATGCTTCTCCATCTGCAAATGCTAACGCCAATGTAGATTGGCTGGCACCTGATGATGCCAATGTTTCGAAACTTGCAAACAGCTGATACTTGCAAGTTAACACCTGCACAAATCTTTCAAAGTCTAGTCATACACCTTGAACAAGTGGAAGTTGTCAAAATAGTTCCAGTGCCCACAAAATTTGTGGTAGGTAGGTAATCCAGTACCTTGGCAGTCTTAGTGAACACTTTAAGCAGCCTCTTGCTGAACACTCTCCCAGCATCCTCCATGCTCCCACAATTTTGTTGTCAATGATCCTACACCACCCCCACAAAGACATCGAACTCATAACTGCTTTGAGAGGCACATGGTCATGAACAAACATAATCCCCAACAGGTAAGTTCATCTCCCTGTTGATCCTCACCTTCAAACTCATGTGTCAACTGCGTCAACAAATGTTGCATTGCCCAACAAAGTCCAAGTTTTGAATTATGAGTTATATGACAAATTGCAGTGATCTGCACTGGCCAGACAACAATTTGGGATAGCAACTAATAATGTGCTAAAACAAGAATCTGAAGCTTGATTACCATGTACAAAGAGTGTTATACAGATTGCTTCTGTGCATAACAAGAGGACTGTTTGCTGCCCCAACATTAGAGACTTCTTACTGTTCAGTGCATAAATAGTGTTCAGTGAAATAAATGATGTAATCTTAGTTGTCATTATGAAGATCCATGAAAAATCCTTAGAATATGTCATGTAGTGAGTCCAGCAATTGCATATTACAACATGCAAATGCAAAAAATCCCCTGATCTCTTGGATGTAATAGATTTAAGACCACCTGAGGTCTAGGGTGAAGGAGTTTAGGGTTTAGGAGGTTAGGGTTTTGTAAGATAAGAATCACCTCTTGCTTGAGAAGACCATGAAGCTCATGCTAACAATCATTCAGGTAACACAGGTCAGAGCTATCCACAACCCACACCATTCCATCTGTTTGCTCGCCATTTGATAGTGCAAAAATCCTTGCCTAATATAAAGTTATATTTTATATTATTTTTTCAAACACATCAAGTTATGATATTTGACATGTGGTGAAATTGCTTTATCATAGTCTAAGAATTGATTATTTTTTCACAATTATTTTCACAGAAAAATAATTGTGATAAATTATAAATTTTTTTTTCATAATGCAAATTCAAAGAAAAATGCCCAAATAATGGAAAAAATTTGCCAAAGTTTTGAGACCACAATGTTGGGAAAATTTTAAAAATCATTGATTCTAGTGTAATTAAGTATATTTAAATTTTGTTGCCTATTCAAGTATCATAAAAGTTGGGTACGGATTGGGTCTTAACCGATGTTGGGCGGTTCTTGATTTTTATGGAAAAACCTTTAGTTTTGGATATTTTTAAGAATTTTCTTTTTCCAGTTTTGTGAAGTATCTCAAAATTAATTAATTAATTATTAAACACGTGTTAAATGTTTTTGTTTGCCAAAGTTGGGCAAGGTACTACGGAATTCAAAAGCATAGTAGTACGGAATTCAAAGCTTGACCCTTGAATTCCTCTCCGGACACTTGCATTGTAGGATAGGAAATTTACTACAAGATAAATAAATAAATTAATTCACAGGATAGATAATTAATTTAAAGGAATAGATAATTTAATTACAGAAAACATTGCTTTTTAAAAAAAAATTAATTTGTAGCCAAAGTGGCGATTCATCCTCGGGAAGATTTAGCCAAAACTGGCTATAAACCAGATATGAAAAACCAAAACTTTAATCATCCTTCTACATCTTTGGCTACAAAATGCGTTAAACCCAAATATAAAAAATTTGGAAATTTTTACTATTTTCTTTCTGTCACTTTTGGTGATTGAAAACATTCAAAATCACTTTTTTTTCATTTTTAAAATTTTAAATGTCGCCAATAAAAAGAACACTGAGATTCTATCCTGTAACCAACGCTTTTTCTTTTTTTGGTGGCTAATTTATTTGGAGAAATGTTTTTTTAAAAAAAATCTATAAAAATATTCCCTTTTTTCAAAAAAATTCCCCCAAAATCGAAAAAAAATCTAAAAAGTCACCATGTTTTCTACACATTGCTCAAGCAAACAGCCAGGATATAAAAGGATTTTAATAAATTTCTGCTTTCGTGGCTGGTCTATAGCCAAAAGTGGCTAAACCTCCTTGTGGATGATTGCCAATTTGGCAACATCACAAAATTGGGAAAAAGAAAAAAAATGCTTTGATAGATAATTTTATTTGTAGGATTTATAAAATCTAATTATAAGATCTAGAAATTTTCTTTTTTACGTTACAGGATAGAATTACTACTACATACCCAGGGGTAAAAAGTTTTTAAAACCTAAAGATGAACTAGGTTTCTGTTCATCTATATTAACCGACTAGGTTTCTGTTCATCTATATTAACCGAGTCGTCACGAGTCTTGAGGAGTCATCCGTTCAACGCTGGTCAGTCTGACCGCACTCTCGGGTTCGTCCCACACAGGTCGCCAGGGGCTTGCGAGAGCCGCTCGCTGTGCGCGAGAGCAGCTCTTGAGCGCTGAGCTATAATTACGTTGCAAGCTCTCATCTACAGACATTCAAAGCAGGAGCATCGATAGTCGATCAAGAATTCAAGACTTAGAAGAATCGCTGAACTGAGTTCTGGTGCTGTAGAGAATTGAACAGCCACAATCAGCAGCTTGCATAATCAGTAGTCTTGAGCTGTAGTACTACTAGTCGAGCGTCATTGAAGCTGATCTGCAGCAGCTAGCTCGAGCCTAGGAGACTGAATTTCTGTGAACGAGTGGGATTTTTACCCTTTTTTTTCTTTTTTTGCAGTGGAGATCATGAGCTTGACGGCAGAAAACATGGACATAGCGTCTACCGATTTGCCTTCGGGTGATCAGCTCATGGGCGCAGATCTTCTAACTAGAATGCAATTGTGGTCTTGGGAATCTCTCCTTCTGTTGGGGCTTGTGAGCATTGTTACTCTGTTGTTGTTTGTGAAAGCGTTGTTTGGAGGAGCTGGAGGACTGCAAGGACGAAAGGCGATGAAGCTCCGGCTACCGCCTGGTCCTCGACCGTTGCCCATAATTGGGAACATGCATCAGTTTGGCGATAAGCCGCATATCAGTCTTTGGAACTTGGCAAAGAAGTACGGTCCCATTATGCACCTGAAATTG
>Ga0116227_10012828_pt1 | contig 13468 bp, 13 predicted proteins | sample S1TSphgellanicum_FD_89693 | JGI IMG/M metagenome (GOLD analysis project Ga0116227, IMG submission 89693) | Host-associated microbial communities from peat moss isolated from Minnesota, USA - S1T2_Fb - Sphagnum magellanicum MG | ecosystem: Host-associated > Plants > Peat moss > Unclassified...
ATATGTGTTTGTGTAGTGTTTATTTAGTAGTATTGGTTGTGGGTAGTGGTTATGGTGAGAAGTAGTTGGGCGTTGGGAAATTTATTTCGCTTTTCATTTGTTCCCAACATGTTCCTTTCAAGTTCCCAATATGTTCCCAATAGCACCTCTCTTTAATCCCATATGTTTTGCTCAAAGTTCTCCCCTTCTCTCACCTATATAGGTGAACCAAAGGACCAGGCACTCCATCTTTTCATAGAATCTTTTATTTTGTGGAGCTCCATAATTTCAACTTTTTTTTTCTGATGGGCCAACCAAATTGGCTCACTGCAAAGAAAAATGTTGGACTTGTGAGACACCCCCAATTAATTAATATGAAATAGAATAAGTACCCCCAGATGAACTATGTCCTCAAAATTCTGCCCCTGCCATTAACACAGGCCAAAAATTGATGACCAACAGTTTTGGAAAGAGAAATTTCATACAGCCAATGGGAAGGCTCAACATGCACATGGGCCCTATCTTTTCCTTTTGGGGGTGAGGTGGGGCGGGGAGTTATTTTTTGTTTTTCTTCCTGGTTCCCAATGTGTTCCTAACATGTTTTCATCATGTTCCTTAAAGGTTCTTCAAGTTTTCAAGTTGTTCCCTAAGTGTTCCCAGTAGTGCCTCATTTGTCCATATGATTTGCCCAAAGTTCAACTCTCATATGTATAAACTGAAAAGGAAGGCTATTGGGAATACTTTTGTTTTTATTTTACAATGGGGTCCAAAGAAATGCTTCCTTTGGGGAGAGCTTTAATGTTCCAAAAGAATTGTTGATGGGCCAATGAATATGACTCTTTCAAAAAATTAAAATAAAATTATGAACACACCCATGAACTAATTAATATGAATCACACTTATAGGGAAAACCACCACCCACGGCTGTGTAGGAAGAAAAAAAACAAGGTGGATAATCTTGAAAAAATCATCCGCATTCCATCCTTGCATGTATCTCCTTCCATGTACTAATATTTTTTGGTACTAGAAATATGCATCTTTCTTTTGAAAATGGCAATTACTAACGCCCCAAGTTTACAGGTATATTTGATGGATTTTTCACCACGACACAACCTTTAGGTCTATCCTAAAAGATGATTTCATTTTTTCAACATACAAAAATTTCATTCGTTCTTGTTTGGGCAAGGGGACCAGGCTATGGTTGGTTATCAGGTCATCTATCTATTCATTTCATATCACACACACTATTTTCATCTTAGTTTGATTCAACCTTTGATATTTAGTTTTCACACATGCGAGTGTGGACATAGGTTGGACGCATTTGGCATGCATTTAGCTCATTGCCCATTTGGAGGTCAACGAACACCCACATAGGACACCATCTAAAATGTCTTGTATGCCTTCATTCAAATGAGTGAGCACGTTATATGGAAAGAATGGTAATATGGCGTTACATCAGGAGTTTCATTACGAATCAATTTGTATATGACCTAAGAGGACCAGGTTTTCATTACCAATGTGATGGTTACATACCCAACATGGGAAACAATCGTTTCAAGTGTCATTACTTGATTAACATATGTAATTACAAAATTTAACACCATTGTTAAAATTCGCCAAGTATAAAGGGCTTCATGAAAAACATCATTTTATTCCAATGGCCATGGAAGTGCATGGTGCATCTGACTGTGATATGGATCGTTTCATTAGGGAGTATGCCCATTTTTTCCATGATAGACGATTAAAAAATCATTTATTCTTATCTTTTGCATTCAATTTTTCAAACAACGTATTAATATTACCTTTCAATGTGCTTTAGCCTTTGCTATAAAGAAGAAGATTGTGTTGGTAGGTGATGCATGTTCTAAACCTCCCATTACTGTTAGATTTCACAATTTGCATGCAAGTGACATTAGAGGGGCCGTGGGTGAGATAGCTTCCTACCATGAAAAGGACTAGCTCTTTCTCTCTTTTTTGATTCTTGTGAACTGTTTGTCTTTTGGCCTTTATGTGGCCTTCCTGTTTTGTCTCCCCTCTGATGGTTTTGGCCATCAATCTTTTATTCTACTTTTTATTCCTTCTCCAGACTTTTTATAATATGTTTTATATTTTGTATGTCACATCCCTTATATAGTATGTTTTATGTTTTGTGTTTTTTATAGTAAGTTTCATGTCTTATGTTTCATCCTTTTTCGCCTTCAGCAATGACCAACTAAGCCAAATCACTCCAAATACTGCCAAATCCTGCAAGTTGCCTTGTGTGGAACGTTACATATTACAGATTAAAGTCAATGAGATGTATCAAAGGTTCATTTGTCCTTGATTAAGGAATAAAGCAATGAAAGACTGCTGAGTTTAGGATTTGCTAAAGATGTTTTTTCAAAATTTCCTTATGGAGCATCTACACAGATTCAGCTCTCCTCTTTTAGTTGTGCATTTATAGGCAGAGGGTGTTATTGATGTTACAGAGTGTGTAGGCAATCTTTGTTTTGACACATGCTATTGTAGTAGCTGAAGGTTCATTTAAACTAGGCGTCCGTGCAGGAGGTCTTCCTGTATCCTGGTTCAAAAACTTGATGTCCCCCTTGTGGTTCGTCCTATTGAAGGTTTGCTTGTCTTCTTGTATGTGGGTCCTTTCATTTTGTTCATTGTTTTTTCCTTTTTTGGGTGCTTTCGTGGACACACCACTGATTTTCCAAATGTAAAAAAGCCACATTATATCAGGGAAACTCTTAAAACCGTAGCCAATAGGCATAAATGTGAGGACACCTTAACCTCAAAAAAATAGTTTTCAATCGTATTTATCTGAATTTTTTTCAAAAATGAAATTTACAACAAAAGCAATTTTTTGGGTTTAAGGTTTTAATTTTTTTTAATTTTAATTTTTCTAATTGATGAAAATGCTGAATCTTCAAAAAATGATTTTCAAAGAGTGCATGATTTCCAAATTTTTCTTACATGTTTCCTCAACCTGAGACCACCCAAAAACAAAAAAAAGAAAAAAACCTTCAACCTCACACCCACACAAAACATCAAGTTGAATAAAATTGGTTCCACCTTCATTTTCTCCAACTCCTCCAAAAGCCATCCTCCTAAGAGAAAAGAAAATCCTTGCATGCAAAATGGCCTCTTAAAATCTCTGTCTCCCTTTCAGCTTCACTCTACCCTTTTTCCCTAGCTTCCTCCATCTAGTCTCTCCCTTCACAAACGAGCCCAAATGAACCTTCATTTTATCCATCCTAACCTAGGTCTTTACAAAAGCTTCCTCGTCGACCATAAGTAGGCTCCATGGTTGCCTATGTTACTACTACTCATAAATGAACAATCATAAATGAGTGCAATCATCCTTTACTGCCTATCTACCAACAAATCTTCTTTACTTGGTACTAGTGGCACCCTTTTTCAATCAATTTATGTATTTTCTTAATATTTAAAAATTAAACCTTCAATGTGTTTGATTTTTAAAAATTCAATCAAAAGTGCCTATTGGGAATATTCTAATGAAATAATTATTATCCAAGAATTGTCTAACTGGCTACCTACCTACAGTAATATTCCACCATTTTTTTTTTGCGTTAACTATAGTTGGGGTTTTATACTTTTGTAAATTAAGTGGTGTAAATTAAGTAAATTTCTTTTTCTTTTTCTCTCCCTGTCTTGGGTGCTTTCTTTTTTATCATGGACGGCTTTCATCCAAAAATAATAATAATAATAATCATTCATGAGAATGATTGTGTAATTCTTCGAACATGATTCCGTGGTGGCAAATGGGTTCAGAACATTGTTCCCCATGGCAAATGGTTCAAAATCCTTTGGGAAACATGGTTGTGTAAGGTAAATGGGCCTAAGTTCCTCAAGAAAAATGACCTTGGTCCAAGTTCTTCGTGGCAACATGGTTGAGTGGGCAAATGGACCCAAAACAGGATTTTCCAAAGCAAATGGGCCCAAGTTTTCCTAAACATGATTTCCCCATGTTCCTTCATTGTTCAAGGCAAACCATGGTCCTTGGGGAATGTTGGGCCCTATTTGCAAGTTCCCCAACATCAAACTCCAATTCCCCTTCTCCAACTTGAAGACCTTGTCTCAACCATTATTTTTCTTTGGCCAACTCAGCTGAAGAAGTGGGGACAAATTGCATAAGAATTTGAGAACTTTCTCCTTGGAAGTGTAACCAAGTTCCCCAAGGAAAGCATAGGCTTGATTCCTATTTTCTTGGGGGAATTTCTTTTCTTTGAACAATTGGCTCAAAAAGTAGGGCCAATTGCATGTCACAACACCATCCTCTTCCATGGATGGCTTCTTTCAAGCTTTCTTCTAAGGAAGTCATCTAAATAATATATTGGTTGTTAGGAAAATGATTTGTACCCTTGACCTTAGGGTCATATCCTCTTCCTCGAATGACATTTTTTAAGCTTTCATTTGAGGAAGTCATCCAAATAAAATAATGAATATCAAGAAGAACTTCTTTTGAACATGTAACCTTAAACCAATATCTTCATTCTTAGCCAATACATCTTGCATCTTTGTTTTAAAACTATGTGATACCAAATGATAGTTAAAATGTTTGCCATAATCAAGTTGAATAAAGACATTTGAAAAACATTTTTTGATTGGGCACTTGTCCTACAAAAGCATCAAACCCAATGTCACATTTAATTTGTTGTTCATGTTTAGCGCTTGCCATGCAAATGGTTGAATGAAGAATGACAGAATTAATTTAGGTGTCATTTCATAATGTCAATTTTTATTGAATACTAGTAGTTTTATAAGCAATACAAATAGACTTTTTTTGGTTGGAATTGATACATTTTTACAAAACCATGTTCTTTATGCTTGTAACATTTGAATACAATGACTAATGTGAATAAATTTCTTGCTTGAAATGACTAAAAGGGTTTTTTTTGTTCATGTAGCCCACCTTTCCAAAATGTAAACATGTTTTGTTTGACTAAGTCAACTAAAAATTTTAGTCGAATCAAATAATGTTAATTACATGTGAACCAAGTTACCTTATGTGGTGCTAGTGTTTAATATTACAAATGAAATCTCCAACATCATATCCAACACCATTGCCACTAGCACTACTAGCATAATCATCAACATCACCACCAACATCATCATGGATGGAGTTCATTTATCAATGTCCACCTTTCATCTATTATACATTCATAATGTAATAAAAACTTGTTCAAGAAAATTATTTGAAATATTTTGGAATAATTTGATTTTGTTTGAAACATCTTAAATAGGTGTGAAATATTTTGAGATATTTATCTTTGAATTAGGTCCCTAATAGTGTATAAATGGAGCTCTTCAAAATAGTTCCCTTCCTTTCCATGGTTACATAAATTTACAAAATGGGTGGGATAGCCAAATCAAATAATAATATTTTCATAAATAAATTTAGCCACACTTTTAGCTATATTATCCCAAAGTGCCTGAACTTCTACCCATTTTGTAATATAGTTCATGGCTATTATAATATATTGATTATTGGCATATTTGGTTGTTTATTTGACCTCTCCCATAAAATCTAAACCCCATTTCATAAAAGGTTCAAAAATTAATATTGGTTTCAATGGACCTTTGTTGTTTCATCACATGGGTGTTAGCCATTTGACATACATCACACTTTTGACACAAATTGGTAGCATATTTATTTAAAATGGGCCACCAGTAACCAAAACTAAATTTTTTTTTAACAATAATGTTACTACCAAAAATGCCCTCCAACTAGTCTTTCATGGAATTCTTTTAACACCTTATATCCCTCAATTAGTAGTAAACACTAGTCTAGGACCCTATATGGCCCTACTTTATACAAATAACCATCATACAAAGTATATGGCCTAACTTTTGTTATAATTCAATTTTTTTCTTCTTTTGGTGTTTTTTTCCAAAATAATTATTTTTGATATAATTAATAATTTGGATGTACCATTTGACTTTTACATTAAATAGTTGAAAATCAAATAATTGATCAATTACTCCAACAATCGATTCCCCATGGTTAATTTGAAATAAATGGTCCGATAAGACATGTGTTCAAATTTCAGTTTTTATATATTTTTTAAATCAAATTTTTATAATAATAATAACCATTTGGCAATTCGACTCATTATTATTAACTTATTTACCGAGTATAATAATGCTTGATGATATACAAAGAAAATAAAACTATTACCCAATAAATAATGTTTGAATTTCCTCACAAAGTAAATCATGACCAAGGTTTTGATTGCCATATACACTAAAATCATCAAAAAACATTTGCATAAATTTATTTAAATATGCCTTAAATGTTTTAGTTATTACTTTTTGAAAAGTGGTTGAAACATTACATAAACCAAATGGTAGGATGTTGTACACATAAACATCTCATATAAAGATGAACGTTGTCTTATTTTTATTTTCTTCAGTCATTTTGACTTGGTTGTACCCACTATAACCATCCATAAAAGAACATTTCATATCCAACCACATGATCTTTTTGAATTTGAACATTTAATTTTTTGTAGTCTACACATGTATGTAATTTGCCATTCTTGTTAGGTATTATCGCTAAAAGTGATAGCCATTGAGTGGTTTCAATGGGATAAATAAATCCAACATCCAACAATTTATCCAAATATTCTTTAACTTTTAATGCATAATTTAGATTCATCCTATATTGTCTTTGTTTAACAAGCTGAACATTAGCCATTAGTTATATTTTATGTTCATGGATTTCCCTTGTAATTCCCTTCAGCTTTTTATAACTCCATGCAAAAACATCTATATAATTAACAAGTAACTTTTTAATATGTGTTTGAAAGGGAATTGGCAAAATTGCATTGATGAATACCTCCTTTGGATCTTCTTCGCTATCTAAATTAAGTTTCTTCAATTCTTCTTTAGTTATAATTATCCATCTAACAAGTTTCTTGTCTTTGATTGTGATATTCACAACCTCATCCAATATTAAGGCTTCTCCTAGTTGATGTTCAAAAAAATACACAAAATATTCATTTTTGTCCTTTGGTTGCAACATTCCATAATTTATTTCTTTCAAAAAATACAAATTCTCAAGTGCTACTTCACCTAAATTTAACATTGCATTATTTTATTTTTTCCTCTTGTTTTAATAGTCCTTCCCCACTAAATCCATCATTCAAATGTTTTGGTCTTTGAAATGGTTTAATATTCATTCATTTAGTATTACTCAAAGGTACATTTGTTTCTCCTAAAGTAATAGTAAGGGTGGTAACACCCCAATTATGATGAGCTTTGACATGTTTAGCCATGGCCTTCCAAAAAACATGGAATATGCTTCAATTCCATTATCCATATACAATACTATGACTCAAATTTTATATTCATATCCTACCAAATCAATTTTTAGGTTTCTAACTAACCCAATTGGTTACACCTTTCTTTGGTCAACCATATGCACCACGAAGGGAGCCAATTGAAATTTCCTTGATCCATGTTTCCTCTTCAAGCTTTTTGGTATGATGTTTACACTACACCCACCATTTAACAATACATCTTTTATTCTGTACTTTCCCACACAAACATGAACAATTGGCATTGCTTCATCAAAATCTTCAATCTTTGTTACTATCATTTTACATACATTAGTGACTTGGGGCTTTTTCCATTTTTGTCTTAATGATTTCACCATCATTTCTTTCAATTGAGAACAATAATTTTCCCAATTTCACTTTAATTTTTGAATTCATTATGTATTCAAATAACTCATCAAAGTTTTCCATTAATCTACTATCAACAACTTTTCTTTCCATTAAATCTTTTCCTATTAACATCTCACTTTGCTTTGCTATAATATTTTCTTTTATTATTTTATATTTTTTATCATTGACTTTCATATCAACATTAATGGTTAATGGAAGAATGAAATGGTTAATGTGAGTAGTGGTGTTACGATTATGAGAAAGAATATTGGAACTTGAAATGAAATCTTGATAGTCTTTTGAATAGTTGTAATATCTAGTAATAAAGTTAGTATGCATCTTTCAAAATTGAAAAATGCCCTAGTTATTTTGACATACGATGTTTGAAGTAATAGAATAGGAAAAAACCTTGTAGCAATAAGCACTTAAGGTTACTTGTAAAAAGTTATTACTAACAAGGTCATTACATAAGTTAATGACTTCACCTCCTTATGACCAAGTTTGACCCTTGTGGAGATTCAAATCAAAATGGTCACCTTAAATTCCAACCACAATATAAGTTCTCTAACTAATATTCATATGGATCATAATTTTCTTCTTTGACTTTTCCTATGTTTCAATCTTATCATGCATAAATAACCAATGGTGATACAAGATATCAAAAACATATTTGTATGATTCAAAGTTGACATTTTCTTTGAGCTAACATACTAACCCTAACAAAACAAAAACATAAAAATGCAAACGTTATAAGTGTTTGTTGAAATTTGTTACCAAAATTGAATTAAAATTCTACAAATACTTACCACCTTCATATCCTACAAGCTACACATTCTCATCCAAAAAACATTAGGTTTCTTTTTGCATTCCTAATTACTCAATGATTTTGATTATGACTCTCAACATTGTGTGCATGTTGTAGAGGAGCCACATGACCTTCTTAACAATATGTTAGTGTTTCAAAATTCTCCCCAAAGAGCAAATTCTTTCTAGTTTCTTAAAAGCATCAAAAGCATGCCTTTTTTGCTCAATTCCATTAAACAACTACATGATAATAAAACATTAAGGTTTTGGAATGGAAAACTAAGGGCCTAGTTAATGCATCCAATCCAAATCACCATAGTTTTGAATGGCATTTGTTGAACACCATCCAAGCATCCTACATGTTCCCATATTTTGCATGTACATGTCAACCAAACTATTTGCCACAACATCTAAAATCTATCCACTTTAAATAATCTACTCACAAACAACACACTTGCCCTCTTCAAATGTAATGACACCAACACATGCATTCAATATTCCAACAAGAAATATCTCAAAAAAAAAAAAGATTTGTTTGTAGACCTTGTTGCAACAATTGAAATAGTTCCAATGCCTCTTACCCTTGATCAAATTTCACATGTCCCAAATAATGACACTCCAAGTGACCACATCACATCATGACATGAATTTCCCAACATCCCTTCCCACTCCCACATTTTGTGTACATGTTAACCGAATTATTCCTCACAAAGCAATCAAATCCACAACCATTGCAAAATATTTGCTAATCAACACACTTGTCCTCTTCAAGTACAAAAGCAATGGAGTTCGGTTGCACACCTTCCATTTGTTAAAATTGTTTTAATGCATGTTGTTCCTGCCCATATTTCACATATCATGGTGGTCCTAGTGACCACATCTCAAGATGGCATCTTGTTGAACACACTCCCAACATCTTCCATGCTCCCACAATTTGTATACATATGAATGCAACCATGATAACCCTAACCCTAACTACATAATAAATTGGTTTAATTACATACAGTGGCTAAAGGTACTTCCTAGAAAATGAATAGGAAAAGGTAATGACAATAGTACGTGTTGTTTCAAGTTTGAATTCATAGACATTTGCCTCAATGTCCTTCACATTACTCCACCCACATTACGTGACATTCCTTCTTGCCTTCTCACAAAAGGACCATAGATGTCAACTACAAATTTTTTTTTAACTGAGAAATGTCAAAAACCTTACATTTTGTCTAGTTCCCCCTCCAAGGTCAACTCAAAAGGCTTTAGGGCCTTGATCTAATTGTGACAATTACAAAGCTGATGTTAGTAACATGCACAACTTTTTGCACATGGCTTCCATCTTCATGTGCTTCTAAGCTCTTTGTACTACAACATGGTTGCTCAAGTCACTTGAGAGAGACATTCCATCCACACATTTCTAGCTCCCTAAATAATTAGCCTAGTGAACCAATTAGAGTGGCTATGATTATCACATGTAAGATGTACATGCAAGTACTTGCTAGATTTGGTCAAGATTGTTTATCAATCATCATTAACAAAACATATTATTGCCCAATTGACAAAAGAAAAAAAAGTGCAAAACAAAATTTTGCACCACAAAGGTATATATCTACACTAGTGCAAAGGTGGCAACTCTAAACCCTAAACCTCTAAGCCCCAAAAAAACAAAAGAGAAATGTGCAAATTTTTTTGGGAAAGTCACAGGCAATAAGTAAAAGAAAAGCTTTCATGCATGAGCTTGAGGACCATAGAAGCATTCAATGTGCTCCTTGTGAGTGTCACCAGCTAACTTTGAGAACCACATGGTAATGTAGCACTTTTATATTGTTAAACACATTGCGCACATACCTCTATCTCTACAACTAGATTCCAAGTTCTTTGCCCCATAATCTTGTGACTAAGATACAAGGACAAATGGTGGCCACTTGGTGGGAGCAGTGATAGCAACAACAGCTGAGGCCAGAGAAAGACGAAGCACAGTGATAGATACCAATAGCTTTCTCTGATTCCAGAGATCAAGTCCCTACAAAAGTGGGCACACATCAAGTTTCAAGTCTTGACATCTCCTTGGAGACTCCATATACAGACTGAACGATGTGGATGCATGAGAAGACAATATTTCTTGCAGATGACATACGCCTCCTCCTCAAAAATTGGAAGTGGAGGTTCTCTAATTTCTAAATTCTCAAGAATGTTGGAACCAGAGTTTACCAAGAAAATCAAATAACTGCCCAAACACTAGCATGACCTTGGTGTATCCTTTGATCTCATCAAACACAATGCAATAACAACAAGATGGCAACCCAGGATAGGTTACTGGCCTAAGAATTACAAAAACTAAACAATAACAACTATGGATGAGGAAGTTTGCAACTTCTTTGATCCATGTTGCAGGAGTGAAAACAATGACAAAGCTGAAAGACCCATTCAAATTGAATGAACTGTAAAATGCAAACTATTAACATAATACATAGCAGGGAAAGAAACAACATGGATGAGAGAATATAGATTTGGAGCCATCAGCCTCTACCAGGTCCCAATCTTGGCAGTTATTTTTAAAGTATTGGCACTGCTGGGCAGTTTCCTCAGAAAAATAATAATAACTTCCCAGCACTGGTTTTGATTTTTGACAGGGGAAAATGTGTCCTAGAAAGAAGGGTTTGCAACATATCCTTGACATTATGTGAACATGATGTTTCTTGAAAACTTTCTCCATTGATGTCATATCCAGCATACAATTGAGTTATGAGTACTGTTCAGAAGCATTGCACTTGAACGTAGACTCCAAACTGCAGGTATAGATGCAGTTGAGGAGTTGGTTCATGTGAAGACTGTCCTCATCTGGCAGAATGAGGAGACTCTAGCAGTGAGCTTTATCACCATCTCTTTGAGCTTCAAGATTGCTACCTCCATTTCTCAAAAGTGGCTACAAGGATCTCTGCTTCATGTTCTCAGGTATCTGTACTTTTTGTTTGCTACCAAGCTGCCTTGAAACATTTTGATATGTAGGTACTGTTGAAACTTCGGGTTCCTTGTTCCTACACATGTATCCTGCCTGTGTGTTTCCTCCTCTTACATCCTTCACAAAACAACAAAAAAACATTGCAGTGTCTCCTACAACAAATGGACAGACACAAACCACAGACCCAGGACCATAGGGTATGAAAAGACTAGAAATGGAGGTGGGTCAGGTGGGGTGCTGGAAGCAGCAGATGACACTTGTCCTCAATTTCCTCAAATTCTGGATCATTAAATGCCAGCTTGTTCTCTACTTTTAGTTTCATCTATAATGCAGATTGCGTCTCCTACTTTTACCTTTCCTTTTTCAATTTTATTCCATTTTCAACAATTTTTAATGTGCCAGATGTGCCAATAGGAGGGGTTCAAATTTTGTTTGAACACTAAAAACAACAAAGCCCTCCCCTTGGATCTGGCCTACCTTGAGCGCTTAAGTGTTCGATCATTGGCCGATTTACCCTATGAAGGAAGGTAATTTGTTACCTTCCTTGGTTACAACTCCAATCTAGTGACCATTTGCAAAAACAAATTAAAAAAGAAAAATTTATAGAATTTTATATCAAAGAAAATTAACATCATCTCTTTGTAAAAAGAATCAAAGGAAAACAAATATATACATACAATGTCACCACCGTGCTTGAAACAACACTATCTTTTGTTTCAACAAAAAAAACATCTTTCTCACACAATTCCTCACCTAAAATTTCAAGAAATAACCACAAGAAAAAATGATCCATCCAAACTCCTCTTCCACAAACATAATGGGAATGGGCTTAATCCCAATAAGTTCCTCATCACCCATATATACATGGGTCTTTCAAAATCAACTTGTCTCAAACTCCTTCACAAGTCCTCTTCTTTCTGCAAGATCCCAATGCACTTTCATACAAATTTGTCCTGTAACATGACATTCCAATACACTAAAAGAAAAGCTAGGTCTCTGCATCTTCAAGGGACCTTCAAGGGTTCAGACTTGAATTCATGTAAGGGCCAAATATATCTCTAAAGCTTACAAAGAACCAACTACTACGTCAATACGTCCATGGTTAGACATAGCACTTAAGGAGAGCTTCCAACCACAATTGAGAGAGAAGTGTCTTGCTAAAGTTGCCACTTCTAAAGGATATCAGCAGTCAAGATATCAACTGTTCCCCCTTACTCCAATCAAGCTGCATGACAATGTTATAATGTAGAAGGACAAAAATTCATGGTAAATGTATTTATCAGCAATTCATCATGCAAACCACCACAACTTTGTAGAAAACATCAGAATCACATTGCATTGCATTGGAATTCAGCCCTCACTAGTTCTCTGTGAAACTAGCCTTCATTCCACACTTCCAACACCAACAAGAAAGCAGCACTCAATAGAAGGCCTGCAACCATTGTCCAGCTGAACAACATCAAATCCACAAGGCATACTCATGACTTACATTATCTCTGTACCAGATGGTACAGTCCAAATCCCATTAATATGGCATTCATTTCTCAGAACAAAATAAAGTTCCTTGATATAATTATAGAACAAATTGTGAGAATAAAGATGGACAGAAAAAGTAGTACATACATCCCCACTGCCCAAACTCCTTACTTCCCTGATCTACATTGGCTCTTATGCTGCTATCAGCCTGCAGACAATTGAAACCCTTGTTGTCAAAAACAAATAACACTACATGAGTGAACAAGTGACAATGGACATCGCTAGAAACCCTTTTTGATGCTCCACCTTCCCTTTTGAGTCTCACATCCAACAAGCACAAGGACTGAGAGATTTTCATGGGCATCAAAACTTGCTCACTGATATAATATCAACAGTGCAACTGTCCCCCCCGCAGGCACTACCAACACTAGAGTTGTTCAGAGCAAAAAGGAATTTGAAAGTGACATAAATTAGACCTTGATTTAGCAGATGCACATTGGTGCACTATTTCATTACCAGGAAGCTAAAAGAATTCTGTATTTGTGCCTCATCTGTACAAATGAGATTCCACCAAAGTCTGCAT
>Ga0116227_10012831_pt1 | contig 13467 bp, 12 predicted proteins | sample S1TSphgellanicum_FD_89693 | JGI IMG/M metagenome (GOLD analysis project Ga0116227, IMG submission 89693) | Host-associated microbial communities from peat moss isolated from Minnesota, USA - S1T2_Fb - Sphagnum magellanicum MG | ecosystem: Host-associated > Plants > Peat moss > Unclassified...
AAAAATTTTAAAATATATTTTTTTTAATTAAATATTTTTTTGTTTTTATTATTAAATTTTTTTAATAATATAAGAATGCTTTAAAAATTTTTTTTTTTTTTTTTTTTTTTTTTTTTTTTTTTTTTTTTTTTTTTGGGTGGAGATTTTTTTCAGCAAGAAAAAATGGGTACTACTCCATTTCTCTTGTTTCACAAAATTTCTTGATCAAAATTGCCATCCCTAATAGACTCATGATTATTTGTCTCTTGTCGATTTTGGTAGAAGAAAAGATCAGCGAAACTGGCGACAGAAGTGGTCTCTGTAGCAGTAATAGCAGTATTCACAGATCACAACTAGTGTCGAGAAATTCTGTTGTTGGTTGTCACAAGGATCAGAGATCCACACATGTTTGTATGTATGTATGTATGTATAGTATAGTATGTGTTACAGATGAAGAAGTGCAGCAACAAACATCTGGGGTCTGTGCTGAGTGACATGAAGCTTGAAGCTGGGTGGAGAAGATGGTAAGGTAAGAAGAAGAGAAGGAGCAAGATACCATTCTCACTTTCATTGGTCATTGGGTCACTCTCTTTCATGGGGATTGGAAAAATTAGGGTTTGGAATAGTAATGTGTGTTTGTTAGGGTTGACAGAAATGAAGCAGCAGGATTTCCACTTAGAGAAAACCAACCTTCTGAGCTGAAGAAGCTGAAGAAGTTTGTGGCATCTTGCATTAGAGAAGAGTGGTTGTGAAGAGTAAACAAACAAGGTGTTGAAGGGACTCTAGACAGCACCAGAGAGAGAGAGAGAGAGAGAGAGGAGACATACAGCAGAAGACGGTTATGGGAGGCTTTTAAGACTGAGGGCACAGGCACAAAGTATTGTTGTAGAAGAAGAGGCAGAGTTGGAGGGGATGGAGCTGCAGAATGCGCATCTGGATATCCATGAGCTATTTGCTTATTACAATGATCTTTACTTTGAGGGGAAGCTTGGTGCCTGCAATGTTGCATGGAGTAACTCACGAATGACCAGCCTGTATGGTTGTCTTATTCCTATGTCATCTCTTCGAACAACTACCTTGATGTGCTGTTTTTTGTTGGAATTGTAATTTAGGGTTTCAATCTGGGGGGGGGGCAAATGGAAGTCGAATTATTGTCATGAAATCAGCTGCAGACATGTGTTGAGAGATGGGTACTTCTTCTACAGCACACATTTTTGCAGCTATGAAATTTCATTCTGATTTTACCAAGATTGTGGTCTTGGGGGGCGAATGGGGTTGTTGGGTTTAGAGCCGCAGGTGTATGCAAATTCAGTGGTGGAGGTGGATGTGAGATCAGGTTATCAGAACCTGTTCTCAAGTCCCGCACTGCAGCAGAGTTGAAGACGACTTTGCTGCATGAGATGATCCATGCTTACCTCTTCAGCATGTCTGGCAACAAAGACCATGAGTACAATGACTTTTGTCCCTCCTGTCTTTTGGAAAAGCAACCATTTTGGCTTCCTTGTTTTCCTGTTTGTATCTGCCTTGCTTTGTTATCAGGCTTTTTAAGTCTCACACTCTTTTCTCGGGGTCGTTTGGTGATGTGTGACAGTGATCATGGCCCATGTTTCCAGCATCTCATGAGGTCCATCAACCAGTGCTCAGCAGATGATGACCAGGTCTTGCTTACTACTTTCATGATGTCTGGCCAGTGTTTGATCAGTAATAAGGAGTGTCTGTCTCATAAGCAATAACCACTGCTGCTCCCTTTTGTATCATCCCATGTCCCAATAAGCATTTCGCACTTTGGATGCAGAGACCGGAAAATGGCTATAACATAAGCATTTGTCACAACCGTGAGGAGGATGCAGATGTCAATCAGGTTCACCATTCGAAGGTAAATGGTCTCACTGTTTTTTTATGCATTGATGGAAAAGTGCAGTGATATTCCAAACTGATGATGAGAACACATCAGTGCCTACTGAAATAAGCTTGACAGGTGAATCTGGATGTGGCAATCCGGCTGTGGACCGTTAGATCTGTTTTCTCTCAAAAAGCCTTTTTGCAGCACTCTCTCATGTTGAGGGTATATATTATTCCATCGTCATCTATGTGCAGCAGAAAAAAGCATACATTTTCTAATCTGTGTTCAGGATGCTCTGTTTTGCAGTGTGAGACTTGTGGTGACTTTATGAAAAGACCAAGGATCCAGGCCCCATCAGCGTCAGATTGTCCAAGGTTTGAAATCTCTGTACCTGCTGATCAATCTTGCCATGGCCCACTCTGTCAATTGTACGTCAGATTTGCTACCCCTTTTAAAGCCTCTGTTGGATTATTCCTTCACTTGTCCTTACTTCTCTTTTCTCATGTCACACAGCCAGTGAAATTGCACATACATGCAAACCCTGTGTTCATCCCTCGGTTTACTACATTTTCCCCCCTTGATTTGCAAAACTTTTTAGAACCTGATTATTTGACAAGAGGTCATGACCAAGGAACCACAGAAGAGTTAGGTCTCAGTTTTACTTGCTTATGTGGTGTCATGGGTTTCTGCAGGCATGAAGCTAAGTGTGGAGAAGCTTACCAAAAAGACGAACAAGTGAATCATGATGATCTGTTGACTTCAAGCAACCTACCCATGATTGGCAAAAAGCGACCATCAATTGGTGCCAGCGGCAGCACTGCTAAGAGGGTGACAGCTGTAAACTCTAGTCTGGAGAGTTTTTTTGCTGCTTCTCAGAAGGTCTCAGATACCAGGCATGAATCAGATAGCCAAGATGCTGAGAAACAGTTGCTAAATGCTGGAAGTAAAACACCTCCAGCTCCAAGGTTGAGGAATCAAGAGCCAGAGATTGCAGTGAGAGAGGCCATACCCCAGTTGCAAACAAATGGAGCAGGTGCTAGGAAGAGGCGAAGGCCGCCAGAGGGGGCACAGACAGCTGGGAAGCAAGAGAGGGAGCCGACGGTAATTCTTGCATGGAAACAGTGGTGCATGTTCGAAGATGATGACAAAGATGGAGACATGGTAGGTGCACTAGTCAACAAGAGAGACAAGCGTCGCATACAGGAGCGACACAGGAAGGTCATGTTGCAAGAACATAAGACAGGAATTGCAGGTGATTTTTGAGCCTGTAGGTCATTTTACTCACAGTGAGCAGAGACAATGAAGGGCACTCAATTGGTACTTTTGCATCATCTGCTTTGTCTGTGCGGTGCAACTCCATGTTTTCCACCATGAAACAGAACAGACTAAAAGAGCATTGTAGCAGAAAGACATTTATTTTTGTTTCTTTGGTTTTGTTGTTGACAATCCATCCTTCTCACAAACTTAGCTATCTCTGATGGTGGTTTGTGCATTCATCCTGGTGATGTCACAGGAAGCTGCACCTCACAAAGAAACAAGGCAGAGGTGGGTGTGATCACAGGATCACTTCCTGGTTCCACACCTGCTCATGAAGAGCAGACTGGGGAGTATGCAACAAGAAGCACCATTTTGGGTGGTGACAATGACAAAGTGCTTGGTGGGTCTAGTGATTTCGGCATTGAACTTGCAAATCATGAGAGCAATGTGAGCATTAGATGTAGCCTTAATGATGATGATGAGAGGCAGGCGGAGTCATACTCCAGAGATGGCAACACCCGACATGTATTTTCACTGGAGCAGCAGCAGCTAATGGATCCAATGAACTTCTCTGCTCCAGAGGAAAGCATGGTTGTCAACCCTCTACCAGTAGTCATCACAGCAACTCCTGAGGAAGGTGCAAAAACTTCAGATGAGTCATTGGTGCAGCAACGATTGTTGTGCACAATGACAAAAATATTGACTGAGGAAAGGCTTTGTGGGACTGACAAAAGGAAAGGTCATGGCAAGGGGGACAAACGTTGCACTGAAAGGCGTGTGGAGGAGTTGGAACTGAATTTAAATAATGAAGAAGAAAGTGAAGCTAAGAAGCCCTCTCTTCTGAGTACTCAGGCGACCAGCGTTGTTGATAATGAAAAAGACTCAATGAAGGGTAGCAACATTACAGACAACCCCAATGATCTCCTTGCCAAGTTGCCGAGCACAAGCAGGTCTGAAGTTCTACTTGCTCATTTGGTTCATAGGTTCAATTTGGGCTTTGGTACTCTGTAAACCCAGGCCCCAGTTTTCTAACTTGGAACAATTTCTGCACTATGCTCGTTGCTGATGTTAACACTCAGAACTATTGACCAGCATATTAGACTTGAGAGGTTTCTCTCTGATTATGTTGTGATGTGCAATGCACCCTGATTGATTTGCTGGTTTGACTGCAAACAGAAGTCAAGAAGAATGGTACCAAGGGTGTGAACCGACAGTGCCTGGAGGTGCTGGAAATAATGGCTTGTATGAGGAACAAGGTGAGAGTACAGGAGGGTTGAGTGATGTGGCCAACCAAAGAGGGAAACAGAAAGTGATTGAACTAAGTGATGAGGAAGAAGACAGCAACAGGGTTTCTATTGAGCGACAAGCCATGTCTGCCCAGAATAGCATCCATAGTCTTGATGACCATAATGCAGATGGGCGTGCAACAACTAGTGGAATCGAAATCAGCAGTGTATGTTTGGAGAGAGGATTGGGAAGCAGAGGCAACAAAAAACAACATTTTGCTGCTGCAGAAGAACGTGATCCATTTTTTGAGGATTACAACAACAACACAGGGGGAGGGCCAATAGTGGAGATTATGTCACCACGTCGTGGTCAGCCAGGAAGCCCGAGTTCTGTCGAAGCTTTGAAAGGGAAGCATCATTGCAGGACTTATCGAAGACGCAAGATGCAACAGGGCAAAGCGATTGCAGGGGATGACAGTGGCGAGGAAGTCCATGGACCTGTGGCCAAGATAAATGATGCTGGGAGCATTGAAGACATTGATAGCCTTGGGCACCACCAGCTCACTGAGGGAGTATCAACTGGAGGTACAAAAGAGAAACCTCTCAAAAACAAATCTTCCCTTGAAAAACCCATTTGCTATATGTGAGAGGAATCCTATTAGGGGTAATGTAGTGACACATGCTCAACTCCATTTTACATGAAGACCCATCAGAGAATTCTGGCAATTCAAAAGCTGCAACATAAATTTCTGTGAAATGCTGATGATTGCTACCTCCCAATTCCCCATGTCTTTGAATTGTGATGCAGAATGCAATCTAATACCATAGTTCAGTTATAGGCTTCAATTATGTTTCTTAAAGTCACTTATGGATTTAGTATGCTTGTGGCTTTCTCGTATGTTGCCTTAGCTTGCAGCTTTCTCTTATTTTGCTTTTTATATTGTAGACTAAGGTAAAGAAATGGTGTTGCATGCAGTGGGAACTCGCTGTCCAATCTGTGACCAAACCCTTCCCACGGGCATCTCAAATGCGGAGCTCAATTCACACATCGACCAATGCCTGGCGCATTATAAATAAAACATGTACCTGCAAACATTTCCCCTTGCACCTATTTGAAATTGTTAGCCAATTGAAATCTTGTTGGATAGTTTTGGGTAGAAACTTTTCACAGAAGCTTGGCCTTAATTGCAAAGAATGTTTGCATTTGGGTTTGTAAAAGCCTTAAGGGAAAACTCATGTTAAAACCAATCTTTAAAAACTTTGCGAAAGATATGATCTATCTTTGGAGTTTCTTCCAAGATTCTCTTCATTGGGTTGGAACATTCAACAAACAGCCAAACTACTGAAATGTTTGTTGAATTGTATGTTGATTGTTGAAGCTACCCAACATTCCACAATCTGGACTACATCTGGCTTGGAAGTCACTACTCAGCACCCACACGCCCTTTCCTTCCTCTTACACAGAAAAACACACTCCAAAGTCTGTCAATAATGAAATAGAATTGCTTTTCTGCCACTATTGTTTTTGTGTGGGGCTTTTTTGAAACTTTGAAGCTGAAGTGGAACCATATTTGCATTATATGCCAAAGAAAAAAACTCTTGTCTAAGATGCGGGTGTTTTTTGAGTGGATGTAGGTTTTTTCTGACTGAAGCCCTGGGCTTTTTGTTTTGATGCATCAGCATCCACATCAATTCATAAGTTCTTCAAATTGGATGTGGATGAAGTGCACAGGGTTTACTTGCGATATATTTGTTGTTCTTGCATCTCCTAGTTGCTTTCAATTTTGGAATCTTAATAACAAAGTGACAATATGCTAACCCTAGGATTTAGTTATATACTTGGGCATACATGCATTTAAAAGTGTGAAGCTCTCTTTTCCTAGCATTTAATGACACTTATGTAAACGCTCTTTGTGTTCAAACATAAGCCTACAGCTTTGATGAAGTGTACCTAATCCTTATATCATGGATAATTCCTTGAATCAATGCCCTTTTGTAATAGTATGACAATCTTGACTACCTGTATGACACATGTAGCGAGATTGAACTTCCTAATTCAAAATTACCCCTATAATATGACTATGACATAACAATAGAAATCAAAACCCCATTTGTCAATACAGAGGTAATTAATGTCTTATAATGGATGAATTTCATATGACAATGAAAACAGTTATAAAGGAGAGAAGGACATTCATCCATTTGTGAAGTGGAACTTTCTAGAAACTCTAAGAGAATTTAGAGAGAACCAATTGAGGTGTTTAAAGATTCAAAATTCTAAAGCCCTCTATGGAAGATTTTGAAAAGATTGTACAAATCACAAACAAGGCCAAGTTCCCGTAACTTGAGGTTGCTTTGTTTGCCTTGCCTATCAAGGCAACAATATTGTGTTTGGATTCATTATAGAGTATAGTAGCTTAAGGGATTTTGGCCCCTAGGTAATAATAGGTCTATTTTTGTATGAAGATTTTTGAAAGATGATACTTTGGCTTGTGTTGAAACTTGAGATTAGTTATAGAGTTATAATATCTTGAAGGATTTTGGTTTCTTTTAGAGGATTTTTTGAAGATTATATTTTTGCATGGTGAAATATATTTGAGTTTCCATATGTCTCCTTTTGCATTAAGATACGTTTTAATGTAAATGGCAAGGTCTCAGTGTGACACATGATAACTCGGTGGTTCAAGCAAGCGATTTCCCTTAGTTGAGTCTTGTGATTATATATTATGTTTGATTTAGCTACAATTGTACAATTGAATTGACGTCATGTTCTTTTTTGTTTGCTTATTCTTATTGTGAATAAATCTCATGCTCCAAGGGTTGGGGCCTTGACAAGTGATATACCTTAATACCTTGGTTTGCAAAAATGTTGAAATTTTCAAAAATTATTTTCTTCAAAGAAATTTTCCTTTTGGGAAGGAAAATATTGAATCTTTAAGAATATTTTGTTTGTCAAAATGAGATTTTAAAACTTAATTAATTACTTGATAGACATATGTTGAAGTGGTCAAGATATTATGATATTATGATTTAAAAAGCCACAACCCTTCAAGAATCAAATTTTACAACACCTTGCATATGATCAAGACAAGGTTGATAAATATAAAAGCTTCAAGATCTCATCTAGGTGGTCAAGATTTAATGAAAAAAGGCAATGATATATCAAGGTTCCTTGTGCATCTAACCTCATACCCAAGATTACCTTTTATTTATTTATTTATTTATTTATTTTAACTTGCTTAGTGTTTTAAAGTTTGAATGATGTATCCATATGTAATTGTACCATCCCAAATCTGATTTTGCTTCTATTGTTGCATATTGCAAAAGTCTACTTACATGGTGAGAGTGACAATGTTTCCAATAGTGGAAGTTTTACAAGATTTAAATCAACTTCCAAATTTTGTTATGAAACTACAAGCCAAAGCACAATTACAATATGGAAGAGATGGGTTTATTATATACATAGGTAGTCCAATAAGAAAGGCAATTGCACAAGGAAAGATGAGAGGAAAGAAGGTTGAAAAACATCATTGGGACTAACAAATTAGGGTTCTTGTAGGTTTTACTACTCTTTCAGGTTTCTCACTCCTTTCTCTTTTGGACATGTTTATTACTATTGGTGAGGGTTTTTTGGAACATGGTTTGTTCCTTTGCCCCCATTGTGCTTTAAGGTTGTCTCATTTTCTAATGGACAACTTTGTTTTGTTTGTCTTGGCCAATGTCACTAACATTTAAAGGATGATGAGAGGACTTAACAAAGTTTGGGGTTGTCAACCTTAGTAGCTCCTTGTGACAATGATCTTCTTTCTCTCAAATTATGCTGCTTTGGGAGTGGTGAAGGTAGCACGAGTGCCTGGGGTCGTGGAGGGGCTTTTCAATTTGCGGTTGGTGGCATTGGCAGCAGAATTGAAGAAACCAGATGGTGAGAAGCTGCTGTATAGATGCTCACTTTGTGAAAAATAGTACAGCACAGTTAAGGCTCATGCACAGCATCTGCAGTCAAAACTTCACTCGAGCTGGGCGTTGAGTTTGGCTTCCTCTGCAGATGCAGGTACTTTCTGGTTCCTTTTTCTTCTTTCTTCCTGTGGGATGTCAGGCTGAGCTTTGTGCCCCCGGAATTGTGATCTGGGTGTGATTCATGTCCTCATCTGTTTGGGTTTTTGTTGTCAGGTGTTTCAGGGATTCGACCTGCACCACTGTTCAGGAGAGCGAAGAAATGATAGATCCAATGGCCAGGCCATAAGACAAGAGGAAGATGAGGAAGAAGAGGAAGAAATTGGAGGTAGTGAGAGCTCTGAAGATTGGGAGGAAGTTGATGGAGAAACAATTGAAGAGGTGAGGGCTGATGGTGATGTCATGGGGTCAACTGACAGTGAGTTACAGGAGTGGGACCCAACATGCTGCTTTTTCTTTGATGCAAAATCAGCTGATGGCAGCACGGAAGGTTGTGTGAAACACATGCACAAAGTGCATGGATTCTTCGTTCCAGATTCTCAGTGCCTTACAGACCCACGTGGCATGCGCAACTACCTTGGCCTCAAGGTCAGTCAATCTTCATAAATGAAGTCTTGCTTGGTCTGAAGTATCAGGGTTAAGCTTGTCTGTGAGTGACTCTGCTTTTTCTGAGAAATGAAATCAATTACCTTCACTGTTTGTTCCTTCTACCTTCAGCTTGTTTGTTTGATTGACAAAATAATTTGGAACTTGGAATTTGGTTACAGGTTGCACAGGGCTTCATGTGTCTCAATTGTGATGACCGTAGCAAACAGTTTGAGAGTGTGAATGCTGTCCATAAGCACATGGAAGGCAAAAGCCACTGCAAGCTGCACTATGGTGATGATGGAGCAGTTGAAGAGGAGATTGCAGAATTTTATGACTGTAGCAGCAGGTATGACTGCACTCATTGTTGTGTTACCTTTAATTGCTGTTGTGGAGATTTCTCTGCAACTTCATCAAGCTGTTCTTTGTCCATTGTGTCTTTTACTAGTCCTAATAAATGTGAAGTCTCTTACAGCTTTGGGGTTTGTGAGAGCTGAACAAGTTAATTGGACAAAAGAGCACATGAGATGTGCTTGAAGTTATGTTAGGGGATGATTTTCTTTTGTGTTCTGGTTTGATTTGGCTGGGGAACTGCATTTTGCTAACATAGGTTTTGTGATTTCAGTTACTTGACCTCTGATGGATCCCAGATCATTGCAATGCAAGATGGGATGGATCTCATTCACTGGCCCCTGGAGGGCTGGAGCTCATTGTGAAGGGGGATGGTGGAAGCAAGACAGTAGGGTCAAGGGAGTTTGCCCGCTAGTACCACCAGTGGCCCCGTCCTTCAGAGAGTTGTGATGGTGTCCTTGTCAGCGCCTTTGTCTGAAGGTTAATCTTCCACCTGTTACAGCTGTTGAAGTCTTGCTTATTTATTTGGAAGTAACCCTATTTATTTTGTATATGAGTTTAAGTATGTCCCAAGCTCCCAATCACGCATTTAACTTGATCCAATACGAGGTGTACTCTAGTATCTTGTTTGCAGTGCTGGAGTTCTTAGCTGAGTTCTGATTTTATTTATTGTATTTATTTTACTGGATTGAGGAATACAGGTACCAGAGCATGGGACTTGCAAGTCATGAATTTGGTTGGAGGCATGGCAACAAGCCTGAAGACATTCACAAGATGCTATCTTCTAGAGTGGAGCTCATTCGCTCCAAGATAGCTCTTAAGAACAATGTCATTTGGAATCTTCCCAACAACTGCACACATTGATCATGTTTGTGCATTTCAGTGTGGACTGATAACAACTTAGTGTCAACACCTTCTGCAGCTGGAGGAATCTCAGAAAGGCTTGAAAGACAGACTGTAGGTTGATGGAAGGAGTACAGTAATGTGAGAAACAGGGCTGAGGTGCAACACTTTGTAAAGAAGATACACAGTAGGTCTTTCTAACTGAATGTTCTCAGAGGGCTCAAAAAGTCAAAGGGATGGAGACAGGACAAGATATCCCAAGGCTCTTATATCTTGAAAAATCTTTTGTAAATTTGACCTATCATTTTTTTTGAAGAGCTTAGGATGAAGCTGAGCAAATAAATGGCAGGGCCACCAGAGATTCAAGGTCCCAGAAGATGTCATTCACATTGTGATACCATATACTACTTGAAGGGTTTTCCGCAATGGGCCCCAGGTACAAATATTTGTGGATGCTGCATTATTTGGTGTCTGTGGAAAGTGGTTGTTTGCAGCAGCTTTGTGAGGTGTCAAATACAGGAAGCAATCTACAAAGGTGATGCTTTCAAGTCATTATGCAGTAGTAAACTATGTGGCAACAAAAGTGCATGAATGCCTTGCCTCTTGTCCACCACTGGCATTGACACTTGGAGGTCTGTGTGCAGATATGGTTATGTCTTGGATCATCCTGCAGTTTGCTTCTGACTGGTGGCCTGAGTACCAGTAACAAATTTTGCATTTTCAGTGGTGGTTTAGTATGGCACGGGTATTGAGATGCATGCTTTTAAGTGTAAGTTTCTTTGCAATAGGACTCAACTAGTTGTGCTGGAGATCCAAATGACAGCTTGACAAAAGTTCCAACACCTTTCAAAGTGAATATGTTGATGATGGAGAGTTGGCAAGTTCCATCTGACCTTCAACCACATAGCCAGACACAGAATGCGTCTTGTAAAGTGTTAAACGCACTGGATGCATTTCTGTGAGCCAAACTATTCAAATGGACAGTGAACAGTGAACTGCATAATTGACCTCTGTAGCTGGTGATAGCTCTCTGTCACTGCTGAAAAAATACACCTAGTAGATACAAGGGGAAGGCTGGCCATGAAAAGGTTAAGCCCCAAACGTCTCTGGAATCTGGAAGCTTTGTCTTAATTCTTCTGACATAACTGATTGGTGAATCTTGATTTCAATGGTTCTAGGTGCCATAGTACATGATCAGGATGATGTCTGTGTGCAGTGAAGCTTGATTACTACTTTGTTGAATACTGGCATTTGATTTAATGGATTCCATCCTGTATAGTTAGCTGATTTTTTGAGGTTTTGGGGTTTTGTTCTCTACATTTTCCCAATAATGTTCTGAATGATGATATCAATTTGTTCTCTATGCATTATTCCTTCATTTTATCCCATATATGTTGCCACATGTATAATATGAGCTTTAGTGCAGCCTTAGAGTTTTGTCCCGAGCATTTGGCACCTCTTGGAGGTCAACTCAGAATACAATTTGCTCGAAAGCCTAGCACACTTTGGAGGTGAACTCACAATACCATTGCTCAAATTCTACACCCAAAGCCAGCTATTGAAAGATTGATGTGTAGTTCTAAGGACTTACCACTCATGGTCTGGAACTCAATTCACTTAAGAAGCTTGCTAAACAGATTTGATACATTAGGGTTATTCTTAAAGTGCCCAAGATAGGGGATTAAACTATTCATGAGGGGTTCAAAATGGATCAAAATATTTGGTGAGCATTAAATTTGGTCTTGACTGCAATGCCCGAATCAAATCTTGAGGTAGGCAGCTCTCCTTTGCTTATCAGCACACACTCTCCATGATCACATTAAATGTCAAACTCAGCAATCTCATGATAATTTTCTTTTTACTATTTAGTCAAATCCTTTTGAGACTTGATGGATAACATGGAGAAAAAACAAGGTGACCAAATCAACAGGGTAGAAAATAAGGGTTGAACTGAATGTGACTTTGAGAATAACTCTATTTTCAAAGGAAATGTCAAGCATGAAATGATGAAAAGAAAAAGAAAGAACCAATGTTGAAAAGTTGGCTACTAATGCCCTCTTTACACTAGGAGTCAGGGCTGAAAAACCTTGGGGCCAACTTTGAGCATTTTTGGCTTGTTGTTTGGCTGCAAGGGGGTTGCAAATTGGCTTCCCAAATTGAATGGTATCCTTTTTTCAGCCTTGGGACCAATGCACAGCCATAAAGTTCAGTATTTATTAGTAACTTGGGGAAGATTGAAAAGCTCTTTTCTATTACAGCCTTGACTCTTAGTGTAAAGCCCGTGGGCCCGATTTCAACTTTTGCATAAACAGGAATGCTTGATTTGAGTTGAACATTGGCCTTAGACTCCTAGTGTAAAGCAGGCCTAAGAAACCCAAAGGCAGCAACAGGCTCTACTTGAAGCTATAGTGGGAGGGTAGTACTTTATTGATGAGAATGGATACTTCAACTTCAGAGAGAACAAAAGAATTGCAGAACTACAATATGTGGTGAGAAGGAGGTGATGAGTTTCATGCACCGACCTGACCTGCAACCTATGAAAAGCTTGTACTCAACTTGGTTGTGTTTTGTTGGACAAGTCAAAGAAGTGTATGAATAGTATTATGAAAAGATCTCATGGTTGCACCGAAAGCCAATTTCCCTCTCACAAAAAGAAGGAAAACAACTTGATGTGGGTGAGAAGACCACCGGTTGTTGTATGCTTTTGGATTTGCCCAAATTCCAATTCACATCATGTCAAGAGTCAGCATGTGGGACTCTCTTCTCACGTAAGAAGCACAGCTTTCCTAAGAGCTTCTTCCACAGCTGGTTCTTGTGGAATGTCTAGTTTGGATCCATGTTGTTACCCCACCCTTTGCACTTGATACCCCCCAAAAAAATGTTATTTTGTTACTTGGGGTAACCAATAATTTGAATGAATGGTATGATAGCATGTGCACCACCATTGATCAGCATAATGACCTATTTCCATGTTTTTTGAACTTTGGACATTCTTAAATTGTACAACCTTGGGGAGGGGGGGGGGAGGGTATTATACAATGTTGATTTTCACCCGAGTGGGGGCGGGTGTTAGAATTGGCGTCAAAAGTCCTCTGGGTATCAGGTCGGGTATCAAAGTTGTTGTCAAAAGATCAAATACCCAGTTGGGATATATAATTGCGATTATCAAAAGTCAAATAACTCGTTATTATACATAAATCATGGTTCTTCATTTTGTTTGAAAAGTCAAATAACTACCTTAAAATTCATTGGGTCTTTTTTCGGTTCTTTCGTGAAACCTGGTGGTTCTTTGAATCTGATTTTTTTTTTTTTTTTTTTTTTAAATTTTAAAATAACCAGGTCTTTTTGTTTTTTTTTTTTTTTTTTTTTTTAAATAAACCAACCACTTCCGGGTTTTACAAAAAAAAAAAAACCCACCCCCACACTACT
>Ga0116227_10012832_pt1 | contig 13464 bp, 13 predicted proteins | sample S1TSphgellanicum_FD_89693 | JGI IMG/M metagenome (GOLD analysis project Ga0116227, IMG submission 89693) | Host-associated microbial communities from peat moss isolated from Minnesota, USA - S1T2_Fb - Sphagnum magellanicum MG | ecosystem: Host-associated > Plants > Peat moss > Unclassified...
ACGGCCATGCGCGGCGAACTGGATCTTGAAATCCTCGGCCGAGACGGCGCGCATCGCCGGACGAATGCGTCGGCCCATCACGCGCGGATCGAAATATTCCGTGCCGCGGACATTGGCGTCGCCGCCGAAGCCCGGATCGATCGCGGTGACGACATAGATCACCATCTTGCCTTCGGTCGCATGCTTATGGATCTGATCGAAGAGAAGATGGTCGCCCATCGCGTAGTCGAGCCGGAAGAATTGCAAGCTCACCTGCATCGCGTCGGCCGCCTTCGGCCCGGCATGGGCGTAGAGATCGTCCAGGATGAGTGTCGTGGTCGGCAGCAGGAAAGCGAGATTGCTCGGCACGCAGGTGAGGTCCGTGCCTTGCGCCTTGATCTCGAAGGCGCCGACATTGCAATCCGCGCCGACCGCGAATTCCTTCAAGTTCGGCACCATGCCGACGATCTCGGGAAAGTCTCGATCGATGTCGAGAAAGGCCTGCGGGCTCTCGAGATAGGCCGCGCAATCGGCCGGCTTCTTCGGAACGATGACGAGGCCGTCTTTCGAAAGGTCGGTATATTCGAGGGGCATGGGCGCAGGGGTCGCTTGCGAAAACGGTTCGTCGTTGGCTTCTCCCACACAAATCGGGCTTGCCCGACTTATGCTTTTTGAATGGGCGAACTCGGGCGGACCCGAGTTCGGTGGGAGAGGGTCACCCGCGGGAGTGGGGCGTGTGACGCCTACGATTAGCGAAAGCGACCCGCAGCGGCAAGCCGGGCTATTTTCCCGTCCGCTTGACGCATATCGGCTCGCCTTTGGGCACCGGTGCACAATCCCAATCGGTTCCAAAGCCGCGATTAGGAAATCTGGCGCCTAGGCTGGGAAATTCCACGAGCGCGACCAAAAGACCGATCCCGAAAATGATCAACAGCGCGGCGAGGGCGATTTCAGACGGACGCAGAGGCGGCCATGGCCATCTCATCCTGTCTCCCTTCATCGCTATTGCGGATTTTCCAGGCTGAAGGTCTCGGAGGCTTCGTCATAGGCGAAGATTTCGCCGTAGCGGCCCCAATTGACGACGCTTTTCAGCGTCCGGTCGGCATAGTCGTCGGACATATAGTCCTCGAGCTCTTCCAAGAATCGGATCGCCCGGGCGAAATGGCTCGGGCGCTCGTCGAGCACCATCTTGATCCGTGCCGCCAGCGGAACATAAGCGAGAAGATGATCGCCGAAGAGCTTTTTGCGGACGTCGACCTCGGCGTCGGCGAAGCGCAGGCCGGCCGGCGTCAGCTTGATGTCGCCTTCCTCGAGCTCGGCGAAGCGCAGGAGCTGCAGGGTTTCGCCGACCGGGAAGAGATCGTCGATTTCCATATGCAGGCTGTCGGCGAGTGCTGGCATGTCGGCGCGTCCATTATAGGGGGGCGCAGCGATCTCCTCGAGCATGCCCGCGAGCGTGTTGGTCGAGACACGCGGCAGAGCCATGCCGAGGCCGAGGCCGGGGAACGTCCCGTCGCGATGTGCCACAGGCTCTTGCCGCCGCGTCATCAAAGCATAGATCTTGTCGACGAGTTGGCGAAATTCGGGATCGAGGCGGTTGCGCGGATGCTGCAAGCCGACATGGATCTCCGCCGCGATCCGTCCGGGATTGGAGGAGAGCACGAGGATGCGATCGCACATCAGCACCGCCTCCTCGATATTATGCGTCACCATCAGGATCGATTTGATCGGCATGCGGCCTTCGACCCAGAGATCGAGCAGGTCGCTGCGCAGCGTCTCCGCCGTCAGCACATCGAGCGCCGAGAAGGGCTCGTCCATCAAAAGAATATTCGGATTGACGACAAGCGCGCGGGCAAAGCCCACACGCTGGCGCATGCCGCCGGACAGCTCCTTCGGAAAAGCCGATTCGAAGCCGTCGAGGCCGATGAGGTCGATCGCCTTCAGAGCGCGCTGGCGCGCTTCCGTCTTGCTGACCCGGCGGGCGCGCAGGCCGAGCTCCACATTGGCGAGAACCGAGAGCCAGGGAAACAGCGCAAAGCTCTGGAACACCATGGCGACGCCTTCGGCAGGCCCGCGCACGGGCACGCCGTGATAGGTCACCTCGCCCGCGGCAGGCTTCACCAGCCCCGAGACGATGCGCAGCAGCGAGGACTTGCCGCAGCCCGAGCGTCCGAGAAGCCCGACGATCTCGTCCTCGCGCAATTCGAGCGAGACATTATCGAGGATCGGCGCGCCCATCTCGCCCGAACCGGTGCGATAGGACTGGCAGACCTCGCGGACTTGGAGCAAAGGATGCGCGTGGGATTCGAGCATGCAGACCTCAATCGAGCCGCAGCCGGCGTTCGGCGAAGCCGAAGAGTGGTCGCCAGAACAAGCGGTTGAAGAGAATGACGAAGATCGACATCACGGCGACGCCGAGCACGATCTTGGGATAATTTCCGGTCGCGGTCGCTTCCGCAATATAGGCCCCGATGCCATGCGCGGCGATAGTGTCGTCGCCCCATTTTACATATTCCGCGACGATCGCCGCGTTCCACGAGCCGCCCGAGGCGGTGAGCGCGCCGGTGACGTAATAGGGAAAGATGCCGGGCAGGATCACCGATTTCCACCAATCCCAGCCGTGAATGCGAAAGCTCGCCGCGGCCTCCTTGAGATCGTTTGGGAAAGCCGAGGCCCCCGCGATCACGTTGAACAGAATGTACCATTGCGTGCCGAAGACGATGAGGAAGCTCAGCCAAATATCGGCATTGAGCGAGAATTTGAGGATCGCCACGACCGCGACGGGGAAGATGACATTGGCGGGAAAGGCGGCGAGGAACTGCGCCAGCGGCTGGATCTTCTCGGCAAGCCTCGGGCGCAGGCCGACCCAAACGCCGACCGGCACCCAGACGAGCGTCGCCAGCCCCATGAGAAGGACGACACGCAGCATGGTTATGAGCGTCAGAGCCACGCTCTCGCCGACGTCGTGCCAGGACAATTCCTGCGTCACGAAGGGAACGATGAGCCACAGCGCCCAAATAATGCAAAGGCCGATCAGCCCGTACCAGATGAGATCGAACACGATTTCGAGCTCGCGGCTCGGCACGCGTGGCGCGGGGAGACGGAAAAGCGGCTCGAGGCGCAAGAGGCCGATCGACTGAAAGAGCTGCACCGGGCCGCGCATCGCGTTGCGCAGCCAGCGGGTGCGCATGAAGAGGTCCGCGACCCAGGAGCTTTCGACCGTCTGAGCCGCCGATAATTCGACGCGAAAGCGCGCCGCGAAGGTGACGAGCGGCCGAAACAGAAGCTGGTCGTAGGCGATGATCACGACCAGCATCGCGGCGACCGCGGCAATCACCCCGTCAATGCGCCTTTGCTCGATCGCAGCGGCGAGATAGGCGCCGATGCCGGGCAGCTTGATCGTCGTGTCGCCGACTGCGATCGCTTCGGACGCGACCACGAAGAACCAGCCGCCGGACATGGACATCATCATGTTCCAGATGAGGGCCGGGAGCGCGAACGGAGTCTCGAGTTGCCAGAAGCGTTGCCAGGGCGAGAGCAGGAAGCCGCTCGCGACCTCGTTCAGGTCGCGCGGCACGCTGCGCAGCGACTGGTAGAAGGAAAAGGCCATGTTCCAGGCCTGGCTCGTGAAGATCGCGAAGATCGCGGCGCATTCGGCGCCGAGCGTCGAGCCGGGAAACAGGCCGAGAAAGAAGGTTATGGTAAAGGACAGGAAGCCGAGAATCGGCACCGACTGCAAGACGTCGAGCAGCGGCACCAGCACCATCGCGGCGCGCCGATTTTTTGCGGCGATGGTCGCATAAATGAAGGTGAAGACGAGCGAGGCGCCGATGGCGGTGAACATGCGCAGCGTCGTGCGCAGCGCATAATAGGGCAGCGCCCCGTAATCGAGCGAGATCGAGGCGGATTCCGCGGCGGAGAGCGGCAGCGTCATGCCGTGCGTGCCGCGCGCCAACGCGACGAAAAGCCCGAAGATCAGCCCGATCGCGATCAGATCGTATTGGTTGGGCAGCGCTTTTTGGCCAAGCGACGTGAAGGGGACGAAACGGAACAGGCGACGCTCCTTGGCGGAATCGGGCTGGGCTCAACTGTTCCTTCTCATCACCATGCGAAGTGACATTCAAGTGACGCCAGCTCGGCCCTCGCGGGTCCGAGCCTTAAACTCGTCCTTATTCGTGGATAGGCCCGAACGGACGGCTGGGCTTCGGGCCATTAACGCGGCATTACAAAGTCGCCGATAATTTGCGCACATGACCTTTGTAACCTTGACCATACCCTTTCGCGTCCTTGCGGGCCTCGCTTTTTTGGCGGTGGCAGGGTGCGCGGCTGCGCCTGGCGGCGACCTCTATCCGACTCCCGCGGATTTCCAGATCCACGGCATCGATGTTTCCAAATACCAAGGCGACATCAATTGGCAGGCGGTCGCGTCCTCGGGTGTGCGCTTCGCTTGGATCAAGGCGACGGAAGGCGGCGACCATCTCGACGAGAAGTTCGCGCAGAATTGGGCGGAGGCGAAGGCGGCGGGCATTCCACGCGGCGCCTATCACTTCGCCTATTGGTGCCGCCCGGCGGCCGAGCAGGCGGCCTGGTTCGTGCGCAACGTGCCGGCCGACCCCGAGGCGCTGCCGCCGGTTCTCGACGTCGAATGGAACGGCCAGTCGAAGACCTGCGCCAAGCGGGTGCCGCGCGAGGTCGCGCTGTCCGAGATGAGGATCATGCTCGCCGCGATGGAGCGCGCCTATGGGCGGCGCCCGGTGATCTATACCTCGGTCGATTTCCATCGCGACGTGCTGCAAGGCGAATTGACCGATTACCCGATCTGGGTCCGCAGCGTGAAAGGCCATCCCAAAATCAAATATGGTGATCGCCGCTGGCATTTCTGGCAGCATACCGCCGAAGGGCAGGTGCCCGGTATCCGCGGCTATGTCGACCGCAACGCCTTTTACGGCTCGGCGCATGACTGGCAGGTCTGGCTCGCCGAGAGCCGGGCCGGAACCGGGGCTGCGCCCTCGCCCCAGCCCCAGGCCGTGGAGACGGCGGCAAGCCCCGAGCCCGCGACAAGCCGCGACGCGACCGTCGCGCCGGCAAGCGCGGCGGGCGGCGCGCCGCTGCAACCCCTGCGGGCCGCCGCCCAGGCCAGCCCGACGCAAAGCGAAGCCTCGATCGGCGAGTGACCCGAGCACCGCTCCGGCACGCATACGTCTTGCTGCGATAAATCTGTCCGATCCGGTGAAAAGGCGGTCGAATTTGCGCGCACGCTTATGTAGCTAAGCTGAGCGTATCGTCGTAGGATCGGATAGCGCCGACACACCCCGCTTTCGCGAAAATTCGGATGAGTGAGATGACTGGTTTTCGGCTTGCTCGCCGCCTCGGCGCGGCGCTCTGCCTTTGGTTGGTGGGCGGCGTCGCGAGCGGCGCCGCGGATTTTCCGGATTGGGCCTATACGGTCACGCCGCCGCCGAGCGCGCACGACGCCACGGTGGCCAAGCAGATAGAGGGCAGCGACAGGCATTATACGGAAGCGCAGGTCGAAGACGATTTCGCGCCGCCCGACTGGTTCCCGGCCGACCATCCCATCATGCCGAGCGTCGTCGCGAATGGCCGGCCGCCGGCCGTCAAAGCCTGCTCCAAATGTCATGTGACGAACGGGGCGGGGCATCCGGAATCCTCCGACCTCGCCGGCATGACGCCGGCCTATATCGCCGCGCAGGTCGCCGATATGAAGGACGGGCTTCGCAAAGGCCGCCGCGCCGGCTCGATGATGCCGATCGTGAAAGCGCTGACCGATGAGGAGGTCGCCGCCGCCGCCGCTTATTACACCGCGCTGAAGCCCGTCCTTTGGACGAAGGTGGTCGAGTCGGAGACCGTGCCGAAAAGCTATGTCGGCACCGGCGGCATGCGCTTTCCGCTCGAGCCAGCCGGCGACGAGCCGCTCGGCGATCGCATCATCGAATTGCCGCAGGCGCCCGCGCGCATGGAGCTGCGCGATTCCCGCAGCGGCTTCATCGCCTATGTGCCGAAGGGCAGCCTCGCGCGCGGCGAAACGTTGGTGAAAGCAGGCGGCAAGACGACGGCTTGCGCGACCTGCCATGGCGCCGATCTCAAGGGCGCGGGCGACGTGCCGCGCATCGTCGGGCGCTCGCCGAGCTACGTGTTTCGGCAGATGAACGACATCAAGACGGGCATGCGCGCCGGCCCGCATGCGGAGCCGATGCAGAAGGTGGTCGCGGATCTCGATGCCGCCGACATGCTGGCGATCAGCGCCTATCTCGCCGCGCAGCAGCCGTGAGCGATAGCAAGACGGCGTTGCTTCATGCCGCTTGCGGGTTTGGGAAACGTTTGACCTTGATCCGTTTCCCGACTTTCTGCTTCGTTTTCGACAAATCATGATCGAGCTGAATGCCGAGCCAACCTTCGGCCTTGCCCCAACCGGCGGCCTCGAGCCGCAAGGCCATCTCCGGCGATACCGCTGCATGGCCATTCAACATATCGGACAAGGTTGGGCGGCTCACGCCTAACCATTCGGCCGCAGCCGTGACAGTCAGACCCAGCGGCTCGAGACATTGGCGCTTGATGATGCCGCCGGGATGCAGCGGATTGCGCATAGACATCTGATCTTCCTCTCAGTGATAGTCTTCAAAATCAACGTCTTTCGCGTCCGGCCCGTCGATCTTGAAAGTGACGCGCCAGTTCGGCGAAACCCAGACCGACCAAGTCCCCTTGCGATGTCCGGTCAACGCATGCAGCCTCAAATTGGGTAGGTCGAGCTGAGCGGGCAGGGGGCCGCGATTCAGCAAGGTTAGGATGTCGTCGAGTTTCTCGACATATTGAGCCGGGACGCCTTTCCTATCGTCCTTTTCCCACAGAAGCCGCAGCCCCTTGTGCCGGATGTTTTCAATCATATGAAAGTGTAGTCCGTAACCCTACGGACGACAACCTAGATCGGCGAGTCGGGACCCATGCGGCTTATTGGGCTGTGATCCCAGCGGTCTTGACGACGGCGGTCCAGCGCTGCAGCTCGCCGTCTATATAGGCCTTCGCATCTTGCGGGCTCTTGCTGGTGCGCACGTCGACGCCGCCATTGAAGAGCCTTGTCTCGACGTCTTTGTCCGCCATCACCTCGATCAGCGTGGCATAGAGCTTGGCGACGATCGGCTCGGGGGTTTTCGACGGCACGAACATTCCCTGCCAGGACGAGGCGACCATGTTCGCATAGCCCGATTCGACCATGGTCGGCACGTCGGGCAGCGCGCGGGCGCGCTCCGCCGAGGTGACGGCCAAAGCCTTCAGTTGATTGGCGCGGATAAAGCTGATCGCCGAGGACATGGTGGAGAACATGACCGGGACTTCGCCGCCGACGACCGCGGCGGCCGCTTCCCCGGCACCGCCTTTATACGCGACATGCGTCATCTTGAGTCCGGCATCGTCGCGAAACACTTCCATCTCGAGCCGGTTGAGGCTGCCGGCGCCCGGCGAGCCGTAATTGACTTCGCCGGGATGCGCCTTGACGTAATCGACCATCTCCTTGACCGAGCTCGGCGCAAAGGCGGAATTGGCGATGAGCACATCGGGCGCATCGGCCAAGAGCGTGATCGGCGTCAAATCGCGCTCGGGACTTATCCGCAAGAGCTTGCCATAGACGCTGGGATTGATCGCGACATTGCCGACATTGCCGAGAAAGAGCGTATAGCCGTCCGGCTCGGCGCGCGCGGCATCCGTCATGCCGATATTTCCGGCGGCGCCCGGCCGGTTCAAAATGACGATCTGCTGACCGAGCTTTTCGGTGAGCTTCGGCTGGATGATGCGGGCGACGAAGTCGGACGCGCCACCCGGCCCGAACGGCACGATCAGGCTGACGAAACGGTTCGGGTAATCGGCCTCGGCCTGCGCGGCGCGCGGCAGGCTCGCTGCCGCAAGACCAGCGAGCAGGGCACGCCGGTCGATCTTCGCCATGTCGGTCTTCGCCATGCCGATCCTGGCCATGCCGATCCTGGCCATGCCGATCCTCCTTTGCGACGCCATCATCGCCTCACAAAACATGCCTCTCTACATCGATCAAGTTAGCGCCGCCGCGCAGCTTTCACTCGGCCGCAGATTTTCGGATCTCGGGCGTGGTTTCGGATGTGATCGGCAGCCGCACCGGTTGGCGCAACCTGGCCGAGAGATCGAGCGCCTTGGTCAGCATGAGCCGGTCATGCGCTTCGGCGGCGGTGGCATGCTGGGTCGCGACGCCGAGGCCGACGCGGTTCAGCCAGCTATCGGTTTCTTCCCGCATCGGCCCGCGCAGCTCGCCGAGCGCCATATCGCCGGGCGGATAGCTGCCGAGAAAATCGACGAGGCGTTGCTTGTCCGGGCTATAGCCCTCGCTCTGCGGCTGGCTGACGGCCATGACGATATCGCGATGCGTGTCGTCGATCGTCAGCACGCCTTCGGTGCCCACAATGCCGACCTCGAGACTGTAGACGGCGCCAGGCCACGTCACCGGCAGCGCCCAGGAAATGTTGAGATGATAGAGGCTGCCGTCGGAGAATGTGATCATCCCGGCGGTCGCATCGATGCCGCCATGACTGGGGCCGAGCACCGCGTCGATCGAGCGCGCATAGGCTTCCTCGGGGGTCTTCTGCTCCATCATCCACATCACGATGTCGAGCGCATGGGTGCCCGAGATCACCATCGGCGAGATCGAGGCGGGATCATCGGTACGCTTGTAATTGTCGATCGCGACCAGGCGGTTCATGAAGGCGCGGGACGTGACGAGCGTGACGTCGCCGAGCGCGTTCGTGCGCACCTTTTCCTTGGCGGAGAGCCAGCGGCGGCGAAAGCGCTGCGTGTAGCCGACGACGGCATCGACGCCGCTGGCGCGGATCGCCTCGAGCACGTGCTGCGATTGCGCAAGCGTCGTCGCGAGCGGCTTCTCGATCAGCATCGGCAGGCCGCGCCGCGCCGCCTCCAGGATTGGCGCGACATGCAGATGCTCGTCGGTCGCGACGATCACCGCATTGACCTCGGGACGCGCCAGCAGCGTCATGAAATCGTCGGTGATGAAATCGGCGCCGCAGGCCGCGCCGACCGCCTTGCCGCGTTCGGGCTTGATCTCGGCTATGCCGATCCAGTCGACGAGGGGATGCCGCGCCGCGACTTCGCCGCGAAACAAGCCGACGCGGCCGGCACCGATAATGGCGAGACCGAGCCGCTTGCGTTCAATCGGACGAACCATCCACCCCCTCCCACGAAGAGCGATCGAGCGAAAACCGGGGCATTGAAAGATCTGATGCCTCGCTTCACGAATAATGGTTTTGTGCGGCGGCATGAAGCGCGTTCCTTCGCGCTGAGAGGCATACTTGCGGTCCGCGGCCATTCGGGGCAAGGCTCGCGACCGCATCAATCCAGAGAGGCGAAATGGAACAGATCGAGGTCGCGGTCGTCGGCACCGGGTGGTGCGGCGGCATTCGGGCGGAAACCTGCGCAACGCATCCGCTGGTCAAGGCGCTGCATATCGTCGAGACCCGGCCGGAGCGCCTGAAAGAGGTCGCCGCCCTGACGCGGCCGAAAAGCGCGTCCGAGGATTACAAGAGCCTGCTCGCCAACGAGGCGCTTTCGACCGTCTTTGTCTGCGCGACGCCCGAAACCTCGCATTTTCCGATCGCCCGGGATTTTCTGCGCGCGGGCAAGCACGTCTTTCTCGAGAAGCCGATCGCCTTGTTGCTCGACGAGGCCGACGAGCTGATCGCGCTGGCAAAGGCCAATAACGTCAAGTTCACGATCGGCTATTCGCAGCGCTTCAATCCGAAATATGCCTATGTGAAGCAATGCATCGACAATGGCACCATCGGCACGCCGGTGAGCGTGCTCGTCAGCCGGCATATCACGCGCGGCCTCGGCGCCAAGATCAGCGGCCGGATCAAGCTGTCGCCGGCGGCGATGGAATCGACGCACGATCTCGATTTCGTGCTGTGGTGCCTCGCGCCCGCCAAGCCCGTCCGCGTCTATTCGCAGGTGAATTACGGCGCGATGCGCGCGGCGAGCGGCAATGACGTGCCGGATCTGCAATGGTGCATGGTGACGATGGACAGCGGCCTGACCTTCGTCGTCGGCGGCGGCTGGAGCCTGCCGCCCGGCTATCCGAATTTTTCCTCGACCTGGATCGAGCTCGTCGGGACCGAGGGCGCCGTGATGGTCGACGACACGCATCGTGATGTCGTCCTCAACACGATGAGCAAGGGGATGGTGCTGCCTATGTCGACAATGCCCGGCGAGTTCGTCGGCGGCCACACCTATGCGGGGCCGATGTCGAACGAGACGAAGCATTTCATCGAGGCGACGGCGCTCGACCAGCCGGTGATCGTCACGGCCGAGGAAGCGCGTCAGGTGATGGAGCTCTATATCGCGGCCGATCTCTCGGCCGAGACGGGCGAGCCCGTGACGCTGCCGCTCGGCAACAAGATTCCTGCCCTCGCCGCCAGCGCGTGAGTTGGTTCAGATATCGATCTTCTGCACTTCCAGAAGCTTCATGTCGACATAGCCGGTCTCGCCATGCTCGGCGACGACTTGTCTCACATAGGCGAGGATCTCGTCTTCCGGCAGGTTCAGGTCGACGCCGACGAGAAAGCCTTGGCGCGCCTTGAGGCCGGTGCGCCAATAGACCTCGCAAATATTGTCGTCGGGATCGAAGAAATAGCAGGCGACCGCATTGCCATGCGTCACCGTGTAGAGGATCTTCACGTCGTTCGCGACGAAGCGTTTCCAATAGGCGATGACGTCGGCGAGCGTTTCGCAGCGAAACGAGATCTGCTGAATGAGCTTGGCTTCGATCGGCACTGTGCGGCCGGTGGTGAGCAGAACCTCATGGTGCTCGTCGTCGGGATGCGAGGAGAAGAAGACGAGCCCGTGCGCGCGGTCGTCGTCGCTCATCGTGAGGCCGAGAATATTTTGGTAGAAATTGATCGATGTCTCCAGGTCGCGAACGAAAATCCCGACATGTGCGAGACGCTCTATCTGAGGGACATGCAAGCCTGCAGCGTCTTTGGCCGGCGTGATATTGGCTGACATTTGGTTCATGGGCGTCCTCCGCGCGGATTGATCGCATGGATGCGGCGCGAGCGACCGCGCACCGAAGTCTATCAATAATCCATATGATTGCACCGCTGAATCGGTGGTTCAAGCGGTGGCGATATATTCGCGCATCGAGCTTTGCTCGTGCTCCATTTCGGCGAGCCTATATTTGACGACGTCGCCGATCGAGACGATGCCGGCAAGGCTGCCGTCGCGCAGCACCGGCACATGACGGAAGTGCCCCTCGTTCATCTTTGCAATGGTCTCGAGCACGCCGTCATGCTCGCTCGCCGTCACCACGCGGACGGTCATGTGCACGGAGACTGCGTCATCCAGCGCTGAGGCGCCGCCGCGGCTGAGCGCACGGACGATGTCGCGCTCCGAGAGAATGCCGATCACCTTGCCTTGGGCATCGGCGACGACCACCGCGCCTATATTTTTGCTGGTGAGCAATGCCGCGACTTCGCCCAGGGTGCGGTGGGGTTGGGTGGTGACGACGTCGCTGCCTTTCATCGCGATGATGCGCGCAACGGTCATTGGTGCCTCCTTCGTTTCGGCCCCTTCGATGTTTTTGGTTCAGCCGGACTATGACGTCCGATTTTTCAAAATGGTGCGCTCTTTGTCGCAGCCGCGCAACCCCGCCGGAGGACCTATTTGCTCATGTCCGCGGCTGAAGCTCAGGCGGCGTTTCGATCGGCACAGGCGGATCGAACCAATGAAAGGCCAGAAGCCCGAAGACGAAGCCGCCGACATGTGCTTCCCAGGCGACCGGCTCGTCGCCGAACGGCGTCACCACGGCGCCGAACAAAAAATTCGCGCCGAACCAGACCAGAAGGAAGGTGACGGTGCGCCGATCGCCGAACACGCCCCGCAGAGGCAGAGCCGGCTGGCGATAGGCGTCTTCGCGGTGACCGAAGCCGAGGCTTTGCCCGAGCGGCGCGCCGGGCTGAAAGACGAAGCGCACCGCCGCGGCCATGACCGCAGCGACCACGGCGGAAGCACCGATGACCGGCGCGAGGTCAGCGCTGTGCGTCAGATAATGGGCAAGCGCGCCGGCGATCGCCGCGACGGCACAGAAAAGATAAAAGCGCAAAGCTCTGAAACGCCGTGCGACCGGTGCGCCGAAGGCGACGAACCAGAGGCAGTTGAGGCCGACATGCAGCCAGTTTGCATGCAGGAAGGCATAGGTGAGCGGCGTCCACCAGAGCGGCTCGCCGTCGCCGAGAAAGAGCCTGGCGAGCTCGCTCCGTGCGTCGTCGGTTTTTGCGAGCGCATTGTAAACAGCCGAGACGCGATCCGGATCGAAGCTCAGCGTGAAACGGCCCGGGACGAAGGAAAATTCCGTCAAGGTCCAAAGGTTGAGCTGCAGCGAGATGGCCTCGCGCAGAGCATGGATCGCGACAAGCGCAACGACGAGCGCGAAGACGCTGCCCGGGAGGTTGAGGATCTTTTCGCGTGAAGGCGGCACGTCTATTCGACATCCTCGACGCTGACCGGGCCGCCGCCATAGACGCGTTGCGCGAGAGCTGCCTCCATGAACGAATCGAGGTCGCCGTCGAGCACTTCCCCGGGTGTGCCAGACGTCATGCCGGTGCGCAAATCCTTCACGAGCTGATAGGGTTGCAGCACGTAAGAACGGATCTGATGCCCCCAGCCGATATCGCTCTTCAAGGCTTCGGTCGCGCTCGCCGCGGCTTCGCGCTTGGCGATCTCCTGCTCGTAAAGCCGGGCGCGCAGCATGCCCCAGGCGGTCGCGCGGTTCTTATGTTGCGAGCGTTCGCCTTGGCAGGCGACGACGATGCCGCTCGGGATATGCGTGATGCGCACGGCGGAATCGGTCGTGTTGATGTGCTGGCCGCCGGCACCCGAGGAGCGGTAGGTGTCGATCCGGCAGTCGGATTCCTTCACATCGATCTCGATGCGATCATCGATGACTGGATAGACCCAGACGGATGCGAAGCTCGTGTGGCGCCGTGCATTCGAGTCGAAGGGCGAGATTCGAACGAGGCGATGCACGCCCGACTCCGTCTTTGCCCAACCATGCGCGTTATGCCCCTTGACGAGCAGCGTGGCCGACTTGATCCCGGCCTCGTCGCCAGCCGTCTCTTCGATGATCTCGACCTTGTATTTGTGACGTTCGGCCCAGCGCGCATACATGCGAAAGAGCATCCGCGCCCAGTCGCAGCTTTCCGTGCCGCCGGCACCGGAATGCACTTCGATGAAGGTGTCGTTTGGGTCTACCTCGCCGGAGAGCAGCGCCTCGATCTGGCGGCGCTCGGCTTCGGCCTTCAAGGCTTTGAGCTGGGCGATGGCTTCCTGCTCGACGCCGGCGTCGCTTTCCGCTTCGGCAAGCTCGACGAGCGTCGCCGCGTCGTCGAGCTCGCGTTCGAAACGGGCGATCGAGCCGAGCCTATCTTCGAGCTCGGTGCGCTC
>Ga0116227_10012834_pt1 | contig 13463 bp, 8 predicted proteins | sample S1TSphgellanicum_FD_89693 | JGI IMG/M metagenome (GOLD analysis project Ga0116227, IMG submission 89693) | Host-associated microbial communities from peat moss isolated from Minnesota, USA - S1T2_Fb - Sphagnum magellanicum MG | ecosystem: Host-associated > Plants > Peat moss > Unclassified...
CGTGCGCTTGAGAAATTGGTGAAAGCCAACTTGCGTTTCGTGGTATCAGTGGCTAAACAATACCAGCACCAGGGTCTTTCCCTGAGTGATCTTATTAATGAAGGTAACCTGGGTTTGATAAAAGCAGCACAGCGCTTTGATGAAACAAAGGGTTTTAAATTTATATCTTATGCAGTGTGGTGGATACGCCAGTCTATACTGCAGGCATTGGCAGAACAGGGTCGCCTGGTCCGCTTACCACAAAACAAGATAGGCACCTACAACAAGGCAAACAAAGCATTCATATCCTTTGAACAGGAGAACGAACGTGAACCATCGACCGAAGAACTGGCAGAGATACTGGATATGAGTGAAACTGAGATCACTAATATATTCACAAGTAACTCGCGCCACACATCGCTGGATGCACCTGTGCACGAAGCTGAAGATGTAGCTATGGGCGACCTGCTGGAAGGCAGCAGTGATACAGATGGTGATGTAATGAAGGATTCCCTCCGTCATGAGATACGCCGCATACTAAAATCGCTGAGCATCCGTGAAGCTGAGATACTTGCCGCTTACTTTGGCCTGGAAGGTGACCACGGTCCTAGCATTGAAGAAATAGGTGAGAAATACGACCTGACCAAGGAACGTATACGCCAGATAAAGGAGCGTGCCATCAAGCGCCTGCAGAAAGCACGCTACAGCAATGCACTTAAAGTATACTTAGGTTAATATTTATAGATACCACTTTCAAAAGAGCTATACCGTTCGGTATGGCTCTTTTTCTTTGCGCTGCATCTTCATTTGCCTTTTGAAATACATGAGACCATAACTCAAAAAATAGCTGACTATACCACTTGCTATGGCCAGCACCGTGCCGCCTAAGAAAAAGGCTATTCCTTCACTCCTCACGTCAGCAAGTGTTATATGCAGCCAGTCGTGTATCAACAATGGCTCGCCCAAGAGCAACTTGCCCATGATAAGGCTTGCTATCCAAAACAAAAAAGTGATGGGGAACATGCTGATGTGCAACGCCACAAAGAACAAGGTCTTATTCAACCTGAACAGTATAGCCAGCGGCATACCTATGATGAACTGGAAACCCCATACAGGCAGTATAGCCATAAAGACCCCAAAGGAAATAGAGGCTGCTTTTAACCGAATGGTCTCACCTGGAGTGAGAAATAATTTGGTCCACCACTTATCCCAATTCTCTTTTTTGGAAATATAGATGATGAAGTAGCGCGGTTTGATGTAGAACAGCGTAATAGTAAGCAGGATGATATTGAATATAACATTCCGCTTGATGGGGAAACTGCGAGGGCCAGCTTCAGAAAGGCCTACCTTACGAACGGCGATGGCCTGCCAGGCCGCCCGCACCAATATTTCCAGTTCTAGGTTGTCGTTTACGCAATAGTACTTCCTATTCAGTTGCTGCACCGGGTACGCCATGAATGGGCATTGCACATCGGGCAACCAAACGCCTGCCTGTATCCAATACAATATACTGGCAAAACGCACATCCATAGTACGATGAAGATGTGGCCGTGTGCCTACCAGCAGCCCACCCTTCTCCTCTATCTTCGCTAAGAACAGGGGTATATCATTCACATCATAACCATCGGGGAATACTAGCAGGTAGTCGAATTGCAGTTCCGCAGCCTTGTTGATAGCTACCTCAAGCCCCTTACCCTTTGCAGATGAGATGATATGGATAGAATCGAACTGCGGTGTAGCTGTGGCAGTGCCTTCATACACTACAAAGACAGTATCGGTGTATGCCCGCACCTTCGACACAAGCTCTTGCAGATTTTCCGTGCCCGCATCCACCCACACACATATCCTCTTAGTTGTACTCAGCATATTACGCCACCAAAATAAATATTAAAACGCTAGGATGCGCGTTACCAAATATTTATTTTATCGATAACGATTGCACAAACTGGCCATAGGAGCGAATCCGCAGCTCTATTTACTCATGAAGTTAATGAGTAAATAACTGCTAAAAATTCAGGTGTGCAATAAAAATTAAGACATTTTGCCATATGAATTTTCAATTTCATGACAATGTTTCCATATAGCGAACAATGGAACATTTTTTATGCATTACCTTTTACAAGAAATCAATATCATGAACTTAAACAGCTTTACCATCAAACCCCAGGAAATTGTGCAGCAGGCGCAGCAACTGGCTTTCAATAACCAAAATCCGAGTATCGAGACCACGCATATTTTAAAAGCGTTGCTCGATGATAAGGATGGGCCAATATCTTACCTGCTCAAAAAGAACAACGTCAACATCAGCTTTGTGAATACAAAGGTGGATGAACTAATGAAACGCCTGCCCAAGATGCAAGGTGGCGAACCGGGGCAAAACATATCCCGCGAACTGAACAATGCAGTTTTGCGTACGGGAAATATCTTAAAGTCGTTCGGTGATGAATTTGTAACGCCAGAGCACCTTTTAGTGGCCCTGCTACAAGTGAACGATGATGCCGGAAAGATACTGAAGGATGCCGGTCTTACAGAAAAAGGACTTACGGCTGCGATAAAAGAACTGCGCAAAGGAAATACGGTGAACTCGCAAACGGCAAACCAGGAATACAACAGCCTGCAACGCTATGCCAAGAACCTGAACGAGATGGCCCGCAATGGCAAGCTAGACCCTGTGATAGGCAGGGACGAGGAGATACGCCGTACGCTGCACATACTATCCCGCAGGTCTAAGAACAACCCTATACTGGTCGGTGAGCCGGGTGTAGGTAAAACAGCCATTGTAGAGGGCCTGGCGCACCGCATAATAAACGGCGATGTACCGGATAGTCTGCGTAGCAAAATAATTTTTGCGCTTGATATGGGTAGCCTGATGGCAGGCGCTAAATATAGAGGGGAATTTGAAGAAAGACTTAAGGGCGTAGTAAAAGAAGTAGCCGAGAGTGAAGGCGAAGTGATACTATTTATAGACGAGATACACACACTCATAGGCGCAGGAGCTATGGAAGGCGCTATGGATGCTGCCAACATACTAAAACCAGCACTGGCACGAGGCGAACTGAGGGCTATAGGAGCTACTACGCTCAATGAATATCAAAAGTATTTTGAGAAGGATAAAGCACTGGAAAGGCGTTTTCAAAAGGTTTTTGTCGATGAACCAAGCGCTGAAGACGCGATCTCTATTCTTCGTGGATTGAAGGATAGATATGAAAGTCACCACCAGGTGCGTATAAAGGACGAGGCTATAATAGCTGCAGTTGAATTATCGCAACGGTATATGACCGACCGCTTTCTGCCAGACAAGGCGATCGACCTTATAGACGAAAGTGCAGCCAAACTGAAACTGGAAATGACCTCCATGCCCGAAGAACTGGACGAACTGGAGCGCAGAATACGCCAGCTGGAAATTGAGAGAGAAGCTATAAAGCGCGAGAACGACGAGAGCAAACTAAAAGAACTGGGACACGAAATATCTGCCTTGAGTGTAGAGAGGGATACTTTGAAGGCTAAGTGGTTGGAAGAGAAAGACCTGGTAGACCAGATAAATAAAATAAAGACCAACATAGAACACCTGAAGGTAGAAGCCGAGCAGGCAGAGCGCGATGGTGACTATGGTAAGGTAGCAGAGATACGCTATGGCAAAGTAAAGGGTGACGAGGCCAAAATTGAAGAGCTGGCTCAGCAACTGCACAACATGGATAGCCAGCACAAACGCTTGCTAAAAGAAGAGGTAGACGCTGAAGATATAGCCCAGAATGTAGCGAAGGCAACAGGTATACCTGTGCAGCGTATGCTGCAGGGTGAGCGCCACAAACTGCTGCACCTGGAGGAAGAGTTGCATAAACGCGTAGTTGGCCAGGACGAGGCAATACAAGCTGTAGCGGATGCCATACGCCGTGGCCGTGCAGGATTGCAAGACCCCCGGAAGCCAATTGGCTCTTTCATATTCCTGGGTACTACCGGTGTGGGTAAAACAGAGCTGGCAAAAGCACTGGCAGAGATACTGTTTGATGATGACAGCATGATGACCCGTATTGACATGAGTGAGTACCAGGAAAAGCACAGCGTAAGCAGGCTGGTTGGTGCCCCTCCTGGATATGTAGGATATGATGAAGGTGGCCAGCTTACCGAAGCGGTGCGCAGGAAACCATATTCTGTAGTGTTGTCGGATGAAATAGAAAAAGCGCACCCTGACGTATTCAATATTATGTTGCAGGTTCTGGACGATGGCCGACTGACCGATAATAAAGGTCGTGTGGTGAACTTTAAGAACACCATCATCATCATGACAAGCAACATGGGCAGCCAGGTGATACAGGACAATTTTGCAGAACTGGAAGGAAAGGATATAGATACTGTGGTAGAAAACACTAAGGAGCAGGTAATGGACCTTTTGCGCCAGGTATTGCGCCCTGAATTCCTGAACCGTATCGATGACATCATCATGTTCCACCCGTTGATGCGGAAAGAAATAAAAGGCATCATCAGGATACAGCTTGAAAATCTGCAAAAACAACTGGGACAACAGAACATAGATCTGCAGTTTACTGACTATGCACTCGACTACCTGGTAGAACGTGGGTTTGATCCACAATACGGTGCACGTCCGCTGAAACGCGTGATACAGAAAGATATCATCAATATGCTGAGCAAGAAGATCATTGGTGGTGAGATCGATAAAAGCAAACCTGTACTCATAGATGTATTCGATGGTGTTGTGGTGATGCGCAACGAAAGCCCGGTACAGGAGACAAAAAGCTAAAAACAGTAATATCCCTAATAAACAAAGCGCCCGTTTGGAAAACCAAACGGGCGCTTCTTATAGGTTATCGTTCTATGTTCTGGGGTTATTCTTTTACCAACTTGTCTACTTTCATCAGCACGTTGTCCATGCTATAAACACGCAGTATGTACATGCCTTGTGCAAGGCTGCAGATATTCATACCTTTTACATTTTCCTGTTCCATTACTACGCGACCATCCATAGTAGTTATGGTAGCGCGTATAGCAACCGGAGCCTCAATGTTCACATAACCAACTGCAGGGTTAGGATATACACTAACCTTTGCACCTTGTGCTGCTACATTGGCAACTCCACTAGGTGGGAAGGTGAAAGAATAAGAAGATGAGTAGCGGGTACAGCTATTACTATCAGATGCTCCCAGGTAGTAGGTACCGGTAGTAGTAGGTGTGTAGCAAGCTGAATCTGCACCAGTGATAACACTGCCATTCTGATACCATTGGTAGTGCGCGTAGGTATTAACAGAGCAAAGCGTACCGTTACCGCTATTACTTACGATAGGTGTAGGAATAATGATAGCTGTAAGGTGAACCGGCGTGGAATGGTTAATGCAACCATTAACACCTGTTACAGTGAGCGTATAAGTACCGGAATCGGGAGCTGAATAGCTGCTTGTGCCAGCACCAATGATGGTAGCATTGTTTAGATACCACTGGTATATATAGCCGGTCAATGTGCCGTAGTTGCTGGTAAGCGGAACTACATTACCCCAACAAAAAGTACTGGAGCCATTAACTGATATAATAGGTAAAGCCGGGGTAGCATTTACAACAACATGAATAGTATCTGTAGCCACACAACCGTTATTGCCTACTACAAGTAAGGAGTAAGTGCCTGGCAATGTAGCAGTATAAGTTTGGTTACCAGATACCAGGTTGCCGTTGAGTGACCATTGGTATATGTAATTGGCACCGCTGTTTGTAGTAAGTATTGTACTGTCGCCTGAGCAGAAAGTTGTAGGGCGGGTATTGGTGATCTTAGCAGTAGCGCCGAGCGTTAACGTAACCGTGTTTGATGTTACAGGAGACAAACAGCCACCAGAAACCAATACCTGGTAAGTATAACCATTCATCGCGCTGGTGATATTGGTAAGAGTAAGCGTTGTGGTGGTAGCACCATTGTATATACCACCATTAGAAATGTTGGTAAAACCGCTACCAGTATTTACCTGCCACTGGTAAGTGAAACCACTACCATTCGGAGTTATAGAGAATGTGGTACCACCACCCGCACAGGCTGTAGTACTTGCCGGCTGCACACCAATTATAGACGGAGATACCGGTATCACATAAGCAGCACTTGCATTAGTGAGTTGCGTATTAGAGCAAGAATCCACTATACGATAGTAGTACACAAGGTTGGTTAACGCCGGCGTAGTGTAGGTAAGTGCGTTTGCACCAGGAATGTTGGTCCATGAACCGGCAGCACCGGTAGATGATTGCTGCCACTGGTAAGAAATGCCATTTGCGAAATTCACACCATCTACCGCAGTAAGCGTTTGTGTGGTACCGTTGCAGATATGGCCTGAGATAGGCGCATTAGTAATAGTAGCAGCACCCGGAGTACCTGTGCATGGCGGTAATATGATGTTCACAGTATAGTCTTCAGCTTCGCCATAAGCAGCGTTGCCACATGCACCAACTGCCTGTATGTAGCCTACACGTGCGCGTAATCTTGTATTACCAGCCAAAGAAGAAGCAGGGATAGTAAGAGAAGAATTATAAATAGTATCGTGTGAAGCGTACTTGGTGATAGGTATCACACTCAAAAGCTCGGCAGGATCGAATACGAAATTATGGTTCACATCTATCCATAAATAAACCGTATCACCAACATAAGAAGGACCGATAGTGATGGAGAACGGATACGTGTTACCAGCCATCACTGTAGTGGACAGGTTTGTAAAGTTGGTATAGCCTGTAGTAGAGGTACCACAGAAAACAGAGGAATTATTGATCGTATTTAAAGTAAAATTATTGATCGTTTCATCGCAGTTAGTGGCGCTGGGGGTGCAATAAGATGACGACTGTGCTGCAGCCCTGGTCCCTATACAAAATGAAGCGATAGCAATAGCAACGGTAAAGAGTTTTCTCATTTGGAACATATTAAGTAGTAAGTGCTTTACATACAATTTTCAGCAGCCACAAACACGGAGACGCGGAAATTTGTATAATAATAGTAAAACTATAGCAATGATACAAATTATTGATCTTATTCACAATAGGTTCTCCCGCAATTATTCAACCTTTTATATCTTTCCTATTGCATGTTAAATACCGCTAATAAGATAAGGTACAAATAAACTTTACCCGCTCTCGCTTCTTGGTAAATACATGCCAGTTGCCATCATAGTCGATGTACGACGGAACAAGGCGGTTGCCCACGTGGGTGGTACGCACCTTCATACGCACGTCCAGGTCGTAGAGCATGGTATGGTAAGACAAGGAATAGTCGCGGGCCACAATAGCATTGTCACTTTTGCGGAACCATGTGGTCAGTTCATTGAACACCACATCGCCCGCATACTCAGGCTTGGGCGTTACTTTAAAAACATAGCAATCCTGCCCATCAAATTCTTCCGATAATAGATGAAAATCATATTTGTGTGCCTCATCTGCATCAAAGACCGAAGCTTTATTGCCCATCATGGGCACCCCGCTTATTTTTGACCCTGGGTTGAAGATGAGTTGTTTCAGCTGGTACTTGCTTTTCTCTATCGTACCCTCCCCTCTTTCATTCATAGCCCCTGCAACTATGTCGGTATTGCCGCATACGGTATCGTGTGTAAAGAACAGGTAGTCGTAGAGGGCAACAGTGTAGTAATTATAATCTCCATTGCGCTTGTAAAGGTCGCCGGTCACTTTTTTGTCGAATGTTTGCATGCTCCTGCATCCCTTACTGGCATGTTGCACTGTTTTACTGTGCATGGATGCGATAACAGTGTTGTCGCTGCCGTACACCCTGATATCGTTATTAGCGGCAAAAGACAATACGCGTATGGTCTTAAACGCTTTGTAGAAGGTAGTATCAGTACGCACCATCTTTATGAAACCCTGTACATCCCAACCGCTACGGGAAGCCTTTATTACCACAGTATCCATGGTCACAGGCATGTTGAATATGCTCACTGTATCGTACCGCTGTGCAAACGCGAAAGCTGGTACCACCAGGAAAAGCAATAGCGAAAGGACCCGCCTACTCATCCTGATCACGGGCATTTAGTAAGGCTTCAGCCATTATCATATCTTCTGGAGTGGTCACCTTTAGGTTGTTTCGCTCACCGGTCACCAGGTACACATTGCCGCCATGTGCTTCTACCACAGTGGCTTCATCGGTGAACGCCGTGTCGTAAGACTGGCCAAATGCCGGCAGTATTATATCGGTCACAAAGGTTTGCGGAGTTTGTATCACGCGCAGTTCTTCCCTGGCTACTGGGGCACTTCCATCAGGGCTTATCCTGCGTATGCTGTCTGTAACAGGTATGGCGGGTATGGCGCTCCCTACCTGTAGCGCTTGCACATAGCAAGCATTTATAAGGTCTTTTGATACCAGCGGCCGCACCCCATCATGAATAAAAACAATACCCTGGCCATCTACCTGCTGCAACCCGTTCTGCACACTATGAAAACGGGTGACCCCACCGGGCACTATTGTAATATCTGCATCGGCAGGAAGCAGGCTTAGCACCATATCTGTATAGCTGGCCTGGCTTTGCGGCAGTACCAGTATCACCTTTATACCTGGCATAGCATCCAGGAAGGCAGCAATACTGTAGTACAATACCGGTTTGCCCAACAGCGGCAAAAATTGTTTAGGTACAGGATTGCCCATACGTAAACCACTTCCTCCGGCTACAATTACAGCATATTTATTGGTTTCAGGTATGGGTGCTTTCATATGCTGCAAAACTAGTGAACCTCATGCATCAATTTCCTGATCAAAGGCGATATTATTATTAACAAAACACCGGCAGCCAAAGCGTAGATAGACAGGTACTTGTATCCTTCCGTATACGACATAAGTTTATCAGTAAGAGATGCGTTGGCTTTTGTTGTTGCCATATCTGCACCAAACAGCCCCGCAGCATACTGCCCGTATGCACTGGCCAGGAACCACATACCCATCATTACACCATGCATTGGCTTCGGCGCCAACTTGGTCATTATAGACAGGCCTATGGGCGATAAACACAACTCACCTATAGTGATCACCAGGTAAGCAAGGGTAAATACATCCAACGACGTTTTACCAGTGCTGTCTGCAAAAAAACGAGTATAGTAGAATACATAAAAAGCAAGGCTCAGAAACAAGAAACCCAATCCGAATTTCACTACTGTATTAGGTTCTATTTTTCGTTTGTTCAACCACAACCACAAGAGGCCTATAAGCGGGCTGAACAGAATAACGAACAGGGAATTGGAAGAATTATTGATCACGTTCGGGTCTATATGCAATCCTACAACTTTATCGTTCAGGTTATGATCGGCAAACAGTGCCAACGAGCCGCCAGCTTGCTCAAAGAATGCCCAGAAAAATACAGAGAAGATGATGAAGACCATTGCAGCGATCAGTTTTTGCCGCTCAATATTGTTATACTTCAGGGCTTCAAAAATAATGTAGGCTACGGTCAGCGGTCCAACTATATACATGAACATATCTGTATAGCTGGAGTTGGATACCAATAGGAGTATAAGGGGTAAAACAACTAAAGAACCACCGTACACCATTATATCGTACATCCTGATCTTGGCTGCAGGCATCTTATCCAGAAGTGGCGACAATCCTATAGGTCCTAATGTCCTTTTTGTAAAAATGAAGATCAGGAGACTGACGGTCATTACGATGCCGGCCAGCGAGAATGCAACATTCCAGGAGTAATGTTTACCCAACCAAACACATAGCGCGCCGCCAAACAGTGCGCCTATATTAATGCCCGAGTAAAACAACCCAAAACCGGCATCCCGCCTTGGATCGCCCGGTTTATAAAGGTTGCCCACCATGGTAGATATATTTGGCTTGAAAAAGCCGGTACCCACTATAGTGAAGCTTATACCGATGTAGAAGAAATTTACCGGCGATGCAGCCAGTATGAAGCTGCCTAGTATCATCAAAAAACCACCCCAGAAGATAGATTTTCTAAAGCCCAATATTTTATCGGCAAACAAACCACCTACAAAGGCCAGTGTATATACGAAAGCCTGTGTAGCGCCATATTGCAGGTTAGCCGCCCGCTCTGACAACAACAGCTTATCCACCATAAAGATGGTAAGCATGCCACGCATACCGTAAAAGGAGAACCGTTCCCACATCTCGGATAAGAACAGGTACCACAATTGCGGTGGATATTTACCTTTAAAATCCTGTATCTCGTCGAGTGTGAGCTCCTGTGTGGTTGCCATTAAAAATTATTTACCGGCCTAATTTAATGATATTTTTTCAGTCCCCCTTTTTTCACGCAAAAACGGCAGGCTATTGGGCCTGCCGTTCTATAAATGTATATTGAGATAATTAAGCTACTACTGCACTATTAAGCTACTACTGCACTATGCATCATTTTTTGCAGTTTGCGGCTCAACAGGAATAAGATCACTGCAGCTGTACCAGAAAAAACAACGAATATCATAAAGTATGTATGCAGGCTGTCTACTTCTATATTGAACAGGTGCGGATGTATCGGATTTTTAGGATCTGGATACAAAGAACTCATTGCACCCGCCAGTTTATTACCTGTAGCAATAGCCAGGAACCATATACCCATCATTAGTGAAGTGAAGCGTGCAGGTGTCAGCTGGTTCACCATAGACAAACCTATAGGACTTAAGCAAAGCTCACCAACCGTGTGCAGGAAGTACAGACCGGTAAGGAACCAGATGCTCGATCCGCTAACCGGGATATTCTTAGAACCCAATGCAATGAACAGGAAACCCGAGGCCAGGAACGCCAGACCCAAAGATTGCTTGTATGGTGCAGAAGGGTTGATACCTTTTTTTGCCATAGCCACCCATATAGCACTGATAATAGGTGCAAGGATGATAATGAAACCCGCGTTAAAGCTTTGGAAATAGCTGGCTGGCATGGTCCATCCCATTATGGTTCTGTCTGTCTGGTTCTCCGCGAAAAAGGTCAATGAAGCACCCGCTTGTTCAAAACACATCCAAAAGAAGATAACGAAGATCATAATAAGTATGATGACCCACAAACGATCTTTTTCTACTTTAGAGAGCGACTTATCAGTTATAATAACGAACGGACCTACCAGCGTCATACCATAAATAAGTGAACCCCACACATCAAGGCCTACAGCAAAGAACAATATTGAAAATGCTGCAACGATACCACCTATAAGTATTATAAGCTGCTGGCTGCTAAAACCACTACCCTGGCTTTTTGTTTCTGTAGACGACGGTGTGGCATCCATCAACTTGTTAGGACCTGTACCCAATTGCCTCCCATCGGGCGACTTTACATATTTATCCTTGGTCAGGTAAAATATTACCATACTCACCAACATACCACAACCTGCCGCGAAAAAGCCCCATTTGAAGTCCACTTTCTCACCCAGGGTACCGCATATAAGTGGCGCTATAAAAGCACCTGCATTTATACCCATATAAAATATGGTATATGCAGAATCTTTACGACCATCGCCATCTCTATATAGCTGGCCAACCATGGTCGATATGTTAGGCTTAAAGAATCCATTACCGAATATGAGGAAAGCAAGCCCAGCCCACATCAGTGATATGGCAGAGCCCTTATCCGCATTATGCGATAACGTGCCGGAGAAGAACATCAGGAATTGTCCCAGTGCCATCAAGGTACCGCCAACGAAAATAGATTTACGGTTGCCCCAGTACCTGTCGGCTACATAACCACCAAGCAATGGTGTCAGGTATACCAGTCCGGTATAGCTACCATATATATTACTTGCAGATGCTACATCAAGAAGTAATACTTTGGTCATGTACAAAAAGAATATGGCACGCATACCATAGTAACTGAAACGCTCCCAGAATTCCGTAGCAAATAACACATACAAACCCTTGGGATGACCTTTGCCAGAATGATGTACATCAATTGGCGTATCCATTGCTGTGCCTACCGCCAGGTCCTTTTCTTTGTCCATACTTAGATATTAAATAGTTGTTTACTGTTTACTATATAACCGCCAAAATAAATAAAATTATCAGCGCAGCGATTTTTTTTTAGTTTTTTTGCGAATAATTGAACTAAATGAAAAATATACTTCTGCTTGGCTCTGGTGGTCGCGAGTGCGCCCTTGCTTGGAAATTGACACAAAGTCCACTTTGCGATACCTTATTTATAGCACCCGGCAACGCCGGCACTTCCGCATATGGCACTAACCTGCCAGTCTCTGTCACCGACTTTGAAAGTATAAAGAACATCTGCATTACGCACAGCATAGATATACTATTACCCGGACCTGAAGACCCCCTTGTTGAGGGGATATATGATCTCTTCAAGGCCGATGCCGACTTGAAACATATAATAGTAGCAGGCCCGAGTAAAGAAGGTGCGCAACTGGAAGGCAGCAAAGCCTTCTCCAAAAAATTCATGCAGCGCCACAATATACCTACCGCAGGGTATCGCGAATTTAATAAAGTGTCTTTCGATGAAGGAATAGCTTACCTGCAGCAGCACACCCTGCCCATAGTAATTAAAGCCGACGGACTGGCTGCCGGCAAGGGTGTGGTCATAGCCCAAAGCCATGAAGAAGCCATTACTGCATTCACGCAAATGATACAGGAAGGCCAGTTTGGCGCCGCGGGCGATAAAGTGGTGATAGAGGAATTCCTGGATGGTATCGAAATGTCGTCCTTTGTATTCACCGATGGTACTAATTATGTACTGCTGCCAGAAGCCAAGGACTACAAGCGTATACTCGAAGGCGACAAAGGACCTAATACAGGCGGCATGGGTGCTATATCACCAGTACCATTTGCCGATGATGTGTTCATGAAGAAGGTTACTGATCGCATCATTGTTCCTACAGTAAAAGGGCTCGCAGCGGAACACATCATTTATCAAGGCTTTATTTTCATTGGTCTCATCAAGGTAAATAATGAGCCTTATGTTATAGAATACAATTGCCGCATGGGAGACCCCGAAACAGAGGTCGTAATGCCCCGCTTGAAAAATGACCTGGTAGACCTCATTATAAAAATGGACGCTGGCAAATTGAACGAGGTGACCATAGAACACGAAACAAAAAAAGCCTGCACAGTTATGTTGGTAGCGGCAGGATATCCCGGCAGCTACGAGAAAGGTAAAGTGATGCACGGTTTTGAAAATACCAATGGTAGTTTGCTGTTTCATGCCGGCACCACGAATAAGGATAACAACATAGTGTCAAATGGTGGTCGTGTGCTGGCTATAACCTCCCTGGCAGATACCCTGCAGGGCGCACTAAAATTATCGTACAGTAACGCAGAGCATATTCAATACGAAGGTAAGACCTACAGAAAAGATATTGGCTACGAGTTTGTGTAGTTAGTACCCCGTGCTATTTGTAAGAATGCTTTACCCATGTGGTCTGTGATATCACCAGCTATCAGCGCCTCTTGCGATAGTTCAGCGGCAGCAATGTCGCCGGCAAGTCCATGCAGGTATACACCCAGCAAAGCTGCCTCCTGTGGTGAGTAGGTTTGCGCCATCAGCCCGGTAA
>Ga0116227_10012836_pt1 | contig 13463 bp, 13 predicted proteins | sample S1TSphgellanicum_FD_89693 | JGI IMG/M metagenome (GOLD analysis project Ga0116227, IMG submission 89693) | Host-associated microbial communities from peat moss isolated from Minnesota, USA - S1T2_Fb - Sphagnum magellanicum MG | ecosystem: Host-associated > Plants > Peat moss > Unclassified...
CACTCATCCACAAAAGAAGTCATTTTTGCAAATCTCAGAGCTTTTGTCTCACCACTCTGCTCTGGATTTTTATGCTGCTCGGGGAAGCAAGGAAGGAAGGAAGCGATAAGAACTAGAGAAGAAAGCAACACCCATCACAGCAGTAAAGACAACAAAAGCTTTTTACGTGTGCCCAAACCCATCGCCACAAAACCGACAGACCGAAAAAACAACAGTTCTGAGCACAGACCCATCAAGCGATTTATGGGAATGAGCAAGAGGAGAAAACTTACTCGGATTGCTATGCATCTGAAGTGGTCTTCAAGCTGATCGACGCGTGAGAAAACTCGGCAAGAAATTGGGGACTTGGGCAGCGATGAAGACGACCGACGACGCAAGACGCTAAGCCAGGCTACGCTGCAGCAGCAGGAGCGGCAGCGGCAAAGCCGCCACCCCGCGTTTATTCACCCGATAACCCTCCCCTGCCCTCGCTTTCGTCGGGCTACATTATAGGTAACATACGTTTTCTGAGTAGGCTTACTGTTTAAGTCCGCCATTTTTAATCCAAATTCCCATTTCTTTATCTTTTTCTTCTTTCTATCTTTCTTTCTTTCTTTCTCTTTTGCATTCCTTGTCTTTCTCTTTTTCAGTTTCTCTTTGATTTCTTTTTTTCAAATAGGTTTTTAAAATAATAATTAGGGAATGAAAATTCATTTCCAAAAAACGAAAAAGATTACTAATATTTTGTCTGATGATTCTTTCTTTCCTTTTTCTTTTACAATTTTTTTTCTTTTTTAGTTTCTCTTTCATTTATTTTATTTTCGAATAGCCTTGTTCTTCAATAATAATTACAAAACGAAAAATAATTTCAGAAAAACGAAATTGATTATTAGTATTTCTTTTTGATGATTTCAAAAACAACGTAAGCTTCTTCTTTCTTTTTCATTCTCATTTCTTTTCTCTTTCTTTTTTAGTTTCTCTTTCATTTCCCTGTTTTTTTCCCCCCTTAAAATAGGTACTTTTTTCAATAATGATTTGAAAATGAAAAATAATTTCAGAAAAAAGAAAAAACATTATTACCAGTTCTGATGATGATTTCAAGGAAACAGAAAAAATGATTTTCGAGTAATTATATTTGTATTAAAATTCTTGAAAAATCTTCCCTCCTCCCTAGTGACTGACCTAGACACTTTGAATTCTTTTTTTTCTTTTTTTAATTCTCGTATTTATTCCTTGATAATACGTAGCTATTACAGTAGACATGTATTTTCATTTGCAACTTCAAATAGTATTTTTTTAAGTACAATAAATATACGCCCTACTACATAGGTACCTACTACCTAGTTCCCTTCTTCTTTATCTTTTTGGCGGGATGCGTTTCCTAGACTTATATAGTAAGTACTTACCTACTCAGCTAGGTACCTCCCTCCCTACCTACCTACTTACCTTTTTTTCCCTCTCAGTGGCCTTCCTAGAAATTGCCTGATATTTTTTTATTATTAATAGGTATTTTATTTTCTTTGCCTGAATTCAGCCTCTTTGACTTTTCCCCTCTGTTAATAAATTATTATTTTTACATTCTCATTTATTAAAAACAAATTCAGTCAATAAATAACTATTTTTTATTTTCTAAAAAGGTTTTGACTTTTTGGTTGCAATGATAATATTTGCTACCCACTTTATTTATTAACTTATTTAGTACTGGGTTTGTCTGTTTATTTATTTATTGATCGGTAAATGCTTATTTATTCAATTTTTTTCTTTTTTTTTCTTTTATGTGTTGTGTCTCTTTGACTTATTTGGCAACATGTCTTAGAAGTCTTTTTCTTTTTTTTCTTTTCTTTCTTTTTTTTACTTGGTTTTTTTTGTTTGGTTGCTTGGGTATTTGGTTTATTCAACACTATGGCTTTTTCACCTCCTATATTTCTTTTTGGTTTTTTATTGGTTGTGTTGATTCTTGCTTCAAAAGGAAATTTTCCCATGGTATGTACTTAAATAATAATTATAAAATAATTTTTTATTGTATTGTAGCCTTTTCTAGATGATAAGCATTAATCATTCAAAATTCAACAGTAATAACGTTTTTTTTTCTTGTGTGAAATAAAACTAAAAATGTGGGCTTAACAATTTTGAAATTTTAAAATTCTGAAAATGGAAAATCTTGTGAGTGTTATGAGGTGTGTCAATTGGAAAATGAGAATGCATCAATTTCAAAATTTAAATGGAAAAAAAATTATATATATATAGTAAGTAAGGACTCAATTGAGTTTCGAAACCCCGAGGAAAAAGGAAATTAAAAAATAGGTGGGACTTCAATTGACAAGAATTAATACATGATCTTTTTGCAAATTAATTTTAAAATTGTAGTACATTTGTCATTTTTTCAAACTCAAAATCCTATTAAGCTTTTTTTTCCCCATTAAGATGGACATTATTTTCAATTTTTAAAATTTTAAAGCTTGGCTACTTTCAAATCCAAATACAAGAAACAAATTCTTAATTTTTATAGGGAAGTGGATTGTTCACATATTTGCTTTCTTATTAATCTCTTCAATTTCGAAAAAACATCAAATATTAGTATCATATATTAAAAAAATGACCACCTAAAACTCTAATAATAACAAGCCACATGAATTAGTAAATACGCGTAGAAGACATGACATATCTAATCATGAATGTTTTTTTATGTGAATTTCATTAATGGGCTATGTTAGCTTAGTTTAAGGTCGGGGTGATGATTATGTTGTTTTCTTGATCACATTATATGACATAATCTTCCAATGATGATTATATAAACTTAATAGTGGTCAAAAATATTTGTTGAACATGAAATCGTTTTTAAATTGTTTAAGTTGCCACCCCAAACCCGAATGTAATGGAATTTATTTGCATTTGACCATGATTATGTAGGGTGTTGATTGCATAGCTCACCCTAACGGGCTCATTGACACCTTACACAACATAACAAGCAAGGGGTTGCTTGACCATTCCATAGTACATTAGATACATTGCTATTGAATCTTCCAAGCATCTCACATCTCACTCCGTAGACAAGGAGTGACCAATTGGAATAGTACTTGTTAAGAATATTGACATACTAGGTACTAGTGAAGGTCAGCTGCATCTTGAACATGTCATTGTGTAAGTGATCAATTCATCTGTAGTGTCATGGAGAAAGCAGAAATTTCTTCTGTACTTTTTCACTAAATGAATAAGATCAGCTGCAAAGAGCTGCTAGAAATTGACTGACTGCAGACTTCGTCACAAAATCTGCAGCTTGAAAAGTTAACAGGAAGTCAAGCACAATGGAGGGGGAGTGGGGATATTGAACCTCTTGAACACAATGCAGACTGCCCCCAACTTCCGCTACCATAGTTCTGGAACAGTCTGTCTGCCCCTGGAAAGTCTTTAAAAATCACACACAATTCAACTTTTTTGAACGGTCCAATTTGATCTTGTGGATCCTAGCAAATGGAATAAATCTGGTGATGATCATGACAAAAGACTCGGAGGCTAGCTCACAAAATGAGATGATTCCATTTGGCATATAGAATAACAGAGTGTGAGTGTGAACCTGGAAAAACCTGATGATACCAACCAGCTCATGAGATTTTGTTTCACAAGAGGAAATTCCACAAAAGCACACGGAAGGTACCGGGTGTATCAGTACCAGCCAAACCAAAACCAGCAAAACAAGAGAGTGAAAGTCATAACCTATTGACACCCATGAGAGAACCCATGACCCTCTTTCATGATATCAGGGTCAAACTTGACAAGCGTTGTCAAGGATGCATTCTGAGAGCAAGCTTTCATGTTCCGAAACTCATAATCATAAGAAACACTATCGACTAAATGGTTTCGGTCAGCTGTAATTGGAGCAATTACCATGCAGCCAGAAACATACCAATAATACAACTGTTATCAACAGCAGAAAATGCACAAGCCGGTGCAATGTCATTAATGTTTTTACAGCTTCAAAGTTCCCATTTTCTCCTCAAGAGATGCCACTGCAGACAAACCCACCCAGCAAAATCCACCATCACCCTGATCAGAGGAATATTCAGCTTGTTGTTCAGATGAGACCCTGCTTAAGCCTCGAAATGTTGCACTCGTATCACCGGATGGAAAGCTGCCCAAATCAATAGCTCTAAACCAACTATTGACAGATGGCATTTACCACATCATCTAATCGACATATGTTATGAAGGCAATTCAGCTTGTGAACTGAGAATCTCTTTTTATGATATATTTAGTATGAAGGTTGGAGGCTTATTCAAAAGCACTTGAAAGAATTTGACAACAATGACAACAAAAAAAAGAGGCTGGCAAACTTTGCGGATATAATTTCACCTTGATCCTCATCTAATGGCCAATCTAGCACTTCACAACGTGCTTTTGCTCGCCGTGCTGTCTTGCACCTGATACAGAAATAAAAATGTCCTTGTGAGTTTCCATCTATCAGGAAGTCTGCAAGTAAGTGGATATGGGGCATGTGCAACCTCCATGCAGCACATCAGCAAACAGTTTGATATGGCCAAGATGCACCAGACCCAAATTCTGTAAAAGTCTGTCACCATAAAGCCCACATTATGGCTTCGAATAATTACAAAAGTAAGTGTCCATGTGTGTTGAGAGGAGTATGACCAAGGATAAAGCAGCCTGGAGCAAGAAACACTCACCCTGCAACGGGTAGGGCTCCTTTACATATAAAATAATTCAGTGCAACCTGCCACGAAAATTAAGTCCAACAGTACCACAGAGTTGTCTCTTTGGTTACAGCATTCAGTTCTTTTTATGTAGAATTGTGAAATTGGGCAGATAACACATCTATCGGATTCAGAATGATGTAATCCCAAACGTCGTGACCATGTATGAGTAAGTGGAAAAGCAAGAACTACCCATTAGCCTGCCCTCAATATCAAGCATAATGGACCACCTACATTTCATACTACCATAATCGTACTCCTATTTCACCAATGTGTAAGAAAAGGAAAGAACATATAACCATACCTGAGCAATTGACTTATCACCATGTGTTGTCCCTATCGTGTGCATCAAGTTCAACAACAGTCAAACCCGCCAAATACTTCAAACATTAGGTACACATAGCAACCATCAGTTTGGACTTCCATTGAGTCCTTTATTGAGTTCTTTGTGTACTCCAACTGATTCAGGTGTCCGAAATCATGAAATGTAAACTTTGGGTATAGTACTCTACCATCAAGGCTCTCTTATCTGTGCGTGTAAGAGTTTTGTCAGTAAGCAAGCCCGATGCAAGAGGCGAGTAGGCAATCAAGGAATCCCTCTTTCCTGCATTCATAAAATTCTGAACCCACACGTGACTCAGAAATTGCACCCATCAGACATATGACAAGGATCTAACCAGCCGTAAGGTTGCAAATTAAATCTCCATTCGTAAAGTTATGGTTTGCCAGGTTCAGCCAGAGACTCTCGTCAAGCAGATGTCCATTTAATTGAGGAAGGAAGTTTTGCATAAGTCACAATTATCATGCTCAAGGATCCCCAAAATGTATTCATTGCTCCATTTTTGGAACACTAATTTTTTGTCTTCTGTAAAAGTAGTCTTCAATGGCCCATGCATGAGATGTGCAACTCGGTTTGTGTACCTGGCATGCCTTTAGTACCCCATTCTCCTCAGGGCTTCAGCTTGCCAGACTGCCACTCATTTACACCACAAAATTCAGCACCAGTCCAGGGGCTCATATTATCTCTTCTTGGGTCTCTTTTTACTTGGCTGCTTACTAGATCTCAGAGAGCAGCAGCAACCACAGCTTATGAGATTATAGTATCTTCAAGACAGTTTCTGGTCGTTGTCCAAGAAAAGAATCCTATGCTGTGACATCTAATCCAAGATTTCAAGCTAGGAAGATGCACAAATACCCAGCATTCAATTGGGCCCCAGAATCAATCACCAGAAGCCAATGAATGATTCACCATTTTCAAACCTAAATGCTGAAGAGAAGGCATAAAGTGTATCAACCTGCAAGGTTACTGACCCGGAAATTTGCAGTCTACTGATTGACTTGAGAACATCAAACTTGACAGAAATGCTTTGTAGTTGTCTTTTGCTGAGAATTCTGTACACCTGACAACTAAGACTTGTTTCAGAGCCACAGTTCCAATTCTCCCAGCACAAGTTGGGCGGGTGGATATTGAACAGTTTAAATTTCTGGAAACATGATCTGAACGTGTGGGTCTCATTATCTCTGTAACACATTTTCCAACATTGTTTCCATAGGGGGATGCCAGAGTTGTAGTCCTATTCTAGGGGTTGTGTTGAACCTGTATTGAACTTGATTTGATGCCAAAGGGATTCCATAGCAAGCAAGCAAATCGTCTGCCTCCTCCATCTGAAACATAACTGGAGCACATATCAGAGGCAACAACCAGCTCTCTTCTCAACACAAATGCACCGAAGGATTCATTCTAGGGCTTAAGGTATGAAGGTCTTGAAGTATAGATTCGCCATCTATGGGTCGATTTCATCAAGTATTTGCCAGAATGTCACATCTAGTGCATAACATGGATACCTGGTACGGTGAATAATTGGATACACCAACTGCTGTTGTAAGGCCCTCCTCCACAGCCTCCTTTAAGCTCTCCATGAGTGCAGAATTTGAAAATCTGGGAAATGGAAAACGGATCTACGGCCACATATTCACACAGCTTTTGATCAATACCTCAATAAAAGACTGTGCATCAGTCAACAGTGCAGACCCAAGACACAACAATGACAAGAGCAGGCAGCCATGAGGGGTGAGAGTTTTGTAAGGTACTAAATGAAGTCGGCTTGTGTGCACACGCATCATATCAAACGAGATCTCTGTTACCTGGTAGAGATCAACTTTGCCTTGACCTATCCGCTTCAAACCGGCTTGCAGTGCTGACAGCAAGGACTTGTGTCCGAGTCTGAAACCAGCTCCTGACACCACAAGCTGCATCCTGTCACTTCATAACCTCATCTCAATTCTTGGACATCAGATGGTATCCAAGAAGGGGTGTGCTGAGCGGCAGAAATAACACTCGGGTTTTTCCCATTGCCACAATGGGATCATTTTGTCAACATCCGGAGTAGTTCAAATCAGATCTCAATGAGGAAATTGGACAGATTGCAAGAAGCAATTACAGTAGGAGAGCTCTGCGAACACTTCTTGTTCGCCAGTTTGGAGTTGCATGAGTTCATCATCTTGAGGAATGATTGCAGCAGAGATTGCAGCAGGAGCAGTCGCTTGATTTTATATTACACGATCTTGAAGCATGTTGTAGACGATCGACAAGCGAGGTGAAGAACACTGATCAGTGAGGATGCAAGGAGGATTTACATGACTTGCCAGAAGCTGGTTTCAAGCATATTTACACTAAGAGGAGTAGGAAGAAGGAGAAGAAGAAGAAGAAGAAGAAGAAGCTGCACAAACAGGAACTGGCAACGAAAGATAGACACAGACAGGCCGAGGTAACGCACACTAGATCAGAACGGAGAAACAAAAGAAGAGCTGAAAGTGTCTGGCTGCTAGGGAGGCGGCGAGCAGCAATCTTCCGGTGCTGATAATACTACTAGTGTTCGTTCTAGTGAGTAGCTTGCTAGTCTTCCCGAGCGTGGGAGGAGCACAAGAAGCACGGCAACAGAATACACAGACAGACATTGCAGCTTTGTTGGAGATTCGTGCTGCATTGAACGATTCTCATGGCGTATTGAATAGTTCGACGACGACGGCAGCGGTGGCGAATGCGAGTAGTTTTTGCAACAGCCGGAGAGGTGTCACATGCACTGATGTCGATCAGCAGCCGCGTGTGTCAGCGATTCATCTGCCTGGAGCTGAATTGCGAGGATACCTTTCAGAGGCAGGGGGGAATCTGGGACAGCTTCAGATCCTAAGTCTTCGAGGAAATGACTTGAGTGGTACTATTTCGCCATCGCTCGCTAACTGCTCACAACTGCGAGCTCTCTACTTGTATCAGAATGATTTCTCGGGTCCCATTCCAACAGAGATTGTCACTAGATCAGGAGCTCTGCAGCAGCCGGAGGTTCTACATCTGGCATCCAACAGTCTCACAGGAAGCATACCAGTTCAGATGGGTAATCTCAAAAGACTGCGCATCCTTGATCTGTCTAGGAATCTCGTCACAGGTACCATTCCACCAGGTGTGGGAAATTGTTCTCTTCTCACAACCCTAGCACTCCAACAAAACTTCCTAACCGGAGAGTTGCCATCAGAGCTAAGTGGCCTGTCGAATCTTGAAGACTTAACGTTGAACTAGATATCAGCTCTCTGGCACAGTTCTATCAAACCTCAGCAATTGCAGTAAGCTTCAAACCCTAGACCTCGGAGGTAACGGTTTCTCAGGTAGCATAAAATTGAACTTCAGCAATCTTGCGGAGCTTCAAATCTTGCGACTCGACAACAATCAACTCAAGGGGTCCCCGCGAGGGCAGCTTGGCAACGTGGTTTCCTTACCGGAAGTTTCAATGGGTGGAAACTCTTTCTCTGGTCCCATTCCATCCACATTTGGCACCCAGATCGTGTACCTTGAGAGCTCGAATTTCTTGCAAAATCTTCTCTCCGGTAGCATTCCTCCATCCATTTTCAGTTTGAAGATGTTGCAGATCCTGGACCTGCACGGGAATAGCCTCAACCAATCTATTCCTTTGAACCAGACACAACTCACGGCTCTTCAGATTCTCTCCCTCTCTTCCAATCAGTTCTCAGGTTCCATCCCCACAGGCATGGGAGATACGGTCAATCTGACGTCTGTCTCCTTGGACAGAAACCAGTCGTGTGGATCTGTTCCCGCAGAGTTTGGACTACTTTCCAAATAGAATGTTTTGTCCTGGGTTCTCAATAATCCGACTGGACAGATTCCCGGAAACCTCCCTCTTTGTTATGAGCTGCAAGTTCTCAATCTGCAAAGAAATCAACTGTCGGGTACCATCCCCTCATCTTTTGGGTCTCTCCGGCATCTTCAATTTTTGGACTTGAGTGGGAACCAACTGTCCGGAAACCTCCCTGTTGAGCTCGGAAATTGTGTAAGTTTGCAAACGCCGGATCTCAGCAACCAGGATTTGACAGGAAACATTCCTTCTTCATACACCTCACTCAGCAATCTGCAGAGTTTCTCTCTTGCAAACAACTCTCCGATCGGTGAAATTCCTGTAGGATTTACTACTTCTGCTGGCCTGGAAGCTTTCTCTGTCAGGGGAAATGCCCTCAACGGCACCATTCCTGCAGATCTCGGTGCCCTCTCAAAGTTATCTTCTCTATGTCTCTCCAACAATCTTCTTTCTGGCCAGATACCTGTGCCAATCGGCAATGACTTCAATTTTGCAGTTCTGTTGCCGAGGAAGAATCAGCTTAATGGGTCGATCCCAAATGCGCTCGGTGCACTCTCCAAACTCGAAAAACTTGACCTCGCATGAACCAACTTTTTGGCAGCGTTCCTCCAAACCTGGCAAACTATAGCAGGCTGTCCTATTTGAGTTTCGACAAAAACAATCTGATGGGAGAAATCCCAGTTGAAGTCTCACAGTTAGAACAGCTTCATGAGTTGAGTTTTTTTCTGCAACAAAATGCTTTTCAAAGGACCATCCCTTCAAGCTGGGGAAATTTGACACTGTTGCAGAATTTGGATCTCTCAAATAACAAGCTCAATGGTTCCATTCCAAGAATTCTCGACGGTCTCAGCAACCTTCAGACCTTCAACGTCTCTGACAACAATTTGCAGGGCCTCATTCTAACAGCTCTTGCCACAAGGTTTAACGCTTCTTCATTTGTCGGAAATCCACTCCTATGCAGCACCCCACTTACGGGGTTCACAGGCAATTTGTCATCATCATTCAAGTGGGTTGAGTACAGGGGCAATTGTCGGTATTGCTGTGGGAGGAGCAGGGCTACTAGCCCTTATTATACTCCCATCTCTTTGTGGTCTTTGTATCTGTGTACGTGGGTGGAGAAGAGGGACCACACGAGCCACAGCAAAAGCAGTCGCAGAAACTATTACTATTGCACATATCCATGATGCCACATGCGATTTTGCTGAAGACCATGTGATAAGCCGTACACGCTTTGATATTTTGTTCAAAGTCACTCTTCCGGTAACAAGTCTGCACTGATGACTATCCTTGAAAGCGTTTTTTTTTATAATGTTGTAGGTTGAATTTTCTCTTTCAAACCTCTCAAAATGGGTGCAACTTGTGGAAGCCTGGAAGTTAGTCATCATAATCTACTTGAGCTTTTATGTAGCAGAAAATAGGTTATCCTATTTCTTTGATTATTGTTTTGGTTCAAATTCTCAGCTTGCCATAGATAGACGATCTGAAGATTTGTCGAACGACATCATGTTCATTATATGACTGTCAGGATGGAACTGTGCTCTCAGTGTGAAGGTTACCTGATGGCCAAATAGGAAAAGAAAACTTCAAGGCAGAGGCTGCAATGCTGGCAAAAGTCAAGCGTCGCAACTTAACGGTTCTCAAGGGTTGCTTCATCAACCAAGACGTGCGGCTCTTACTCTACGATTACATGCCAAATAATAGCCTCGCTTCCCTTACTTCAAGAAGCTTCAAAACAGACCAGCCATGTTCTAGACCGGCCAATGCGGCATCTGATCGCCCTGGGAATTGCACGAGGAATGTCATTCCTTCATACACAGTGCAACCCACCTATAGTACATGGAGATGTAAAACCAAACAATGTGCTTTTTGATGCGGACTTTGAACCACATCTCTCTGATTTCGGACTCACGGCCTTGACCAGAACACCTGTAGACCCAACACCATCATCGAGTTCGGTAGGGTCACTCGAGTATGTGTCACCTGAAGCAAATGAATCAGGAGAGCTCACACAAGAAGCTGATGCGTACAGTTTTGGAATGGTGTTACTTGAACTTCTGACAGGACGGAGGCCCGCCGTTTTCAATCTGCAGGATGAAAACATAGTGAAGCGGGTGAAGCGGATGTTGCAATTACGGGAGATAACAGAGGTTTTCAATCCTGCCTTGCCAGATCTGGACCCAGAGTCATAAGAGTGGGAGGAGTTCCTATTGGCTGTGAAAATTGCTCTCTCGTGTATAGGTCCAGACCTTGCCGACCGACCCTCCGCAGGCGAGGTTGTTTTAATGCTAGAAGGATGCCGCACCGCCCCAAATATTCCTTCTTCAAATAGCCCAACTGCACAGACATCGCCAACTTGAGGTCATCAGTCTCGAGTTCATCTTCTGTGCATAATCAACCAGGTACATTTCTGACAACGGAGGCAGAACAGGCATCGTTAGTTCATATTCCACATTCAGAATCCAGCATGTTCACTTGCTGTTCATTACAAAAGGGAACGATCAATTTGAACGTAAAGATTGGTAGGCGGCTCACCACACATACGAGGATAAATCCTCAAGTCTCCAATCATGCACGGAGATCTGTTGATGTCAACTGCTGATTCATCACCGTTTTTGTCTATTGCCATTTGCCCATCCAGGCATGAGAACCGAACATAGAATACTTCTCACAAGTAAGTTGGGAGGTGGGCTGTGCGAGTCTTTTGATGCTTGCTCTTCCACTACCATTGTGCCATAATCAGTCAGATCTTGTCAACTCTCAGGGGTCCCGTACGGTGGTGTCGAAGCCCATTCCATTTAGAATTTAAGATACTGACTAATCTGCATGTTGTCTCCCCATGGGCGCCACAGAGGAAAAAGAGCAGCCACCACCATCAACAAGCAAGGTATGGCACTGTGCACAAAGCATTAATTTTTTCCCTACCACAGCCTCTCCACTTCCTAGTTCCAGCAGCATGTGCTTAGACCCAAATATAGCAGCTATGCAAGTGATTTAGTAGTTCAATCTTGAGTTTTTAACAGGAATTGCAACATAAGAGTGGCAATAGTAAGCCCATCTATCACTCTCTCCGTACTTATCATTTCTTTTCCTTCTGCTTGCACAGCCTACCGAATAAACTGGGTACCCGACTAACACACTAGAAACATCAGGCACAAAATGAGGTTAGGCGAACTTTGAAAGCATATCTCATCAACACTCGTGGGAGATTCAGTGCAAAGCATCAAGGTACCCAACCTGATCTTTCTATGGATTCCACAATGTGACATTTGTGTATTCACATCCAGAGATCAAGTTCTCAATATAAGAAAATAAACCCAACAAATCTGAAAGCAAAAAAAGATAAACAAACCACAGTTTTATTTCTGAGAACTGGGTAAGGTCTGACCCCTGACCCGGGGGTTCAGGGTCTCAAGGTCTGAAGGTTTAGCCACCATTAGTACAAGCAAGGAGAAAGAAATTATATAAGCATCAAACTTAATTATGTTTCTAGTACAAGCAACGAGAAAAAAATTATATAAACATGAAACATAGTTATGTTTCTATGTAGAACGGAACAACATTTTACTTATTGAATCTTGTTGATTATTCATGAACCATGGGTTTGAACTTTGAAGGTGCGGTGTTGAGTCAGCCTAATTTAATTAGGGCTAAAGGAAGGACACATTCATGATCACCAGACCCACGTCAAATTTGCTTATTAGGTCTAAATTTGCCTTGGGAGATGGGAGATCCAAGGGAGGGCTAGTATTTGATGATAAGTATTTACTTATTAATGGTAGGCCAAGTCAGACGGTAATGATGTTGGGAGAGTTTAACATTATTATTGGGCCTTTTTTTTTCAACTTTTAATTTAGTGAGTGTTTTCTTTCAATTTTGTGATGTAGCTGAATTGACTATTTAGCCAAATATGGAAATTAAAAAAAAACTGAAAAAAAAATTTTGAATTATATTTTTGGTGATGTACTAGAACTTAGGCTAAAATCTGATGAATTCTCAAAAAAAATTAATATTTTTTCTAAATTTGGTGACTGAAAACCTTAAAATCCTGAATTCTTGCCATTATGGGGGAAAAAAAAAAAAAAACATTTGTTTTGTCTTCTGTCCTTTTTCCAAGAAAAAATTGGCAAGTAAGGTCTGGGCATTATGGACCCATGACCAACAATTTTGAAAAAATCAAAGGATCGATTTTCACTCATAATTGTAGATCTCAAAAAACCAAAAGAATTGGTCAAAGAACTTAGCCCCCAAAGGTTTGGTTCTCTTACCAGTTCTTCCATAAAACCAGTCAGGTTGTTTGAAAATTTTCAAAAACCCAAAATTGGAATTTATTTTAGAAATCTTTCAAAAATCTTGAACCAGAAGTCCTTTGATTCTGATATTTAAAAAAAAATCCAAAGCTATGATTAAAAAAAAAAAATCAAATCAATAATTATTTAATCTTTTTTTTAATTTTTTTTTTAAATCCTTGATTTGTGAAAACCAGCAAAGGATAACCGGCTATTCTCAATTTTTTGAGAATCGACATTGTGAAACCAGTTTAATAATTTTTTAAAATGTTGATACCTTTTGCTCGGCATAGAAATTTTAGAAATGGCCGGGGGGGGGGGGGGGGGGGGGGGGGGGGGGGTACACA